>JAEEGI010009941.1_pt1 | contig 20747 bp, 9 predicted proteins | sample 8958751 | NCBI WGS metagenome assembly JAEEGI01 (sample SAMN16246545, study PRJNA631951) | gut metagenome | biome: gut microbiome; feature: rumen; material: KS-attached | host: Bos | place: Iran: Karaj | collected 2018-10 | reverse complement strand
ATTAAAATATTAATATATTCTATATTATTTCTTAAAAATATAATATTCATTTCAAAATATTTGTTTGAAAGAGAAAAAAAAAAAAATAAAATTAATTTAATATATCAAAAGGGAAAGAATAATTCATTAAATAATTATTTTATATCATAAAATATTGTCATTTTTGATTCAGAAAGAAACATTAATGATATTTTTATTCTAAACTAATCACCCTTATTAATCTCAATGTTTTTTTTCCATGAAAAAATTTAAAATTTAAAAAAAATTTTAAAATTTTAAAAGACAAAAAATGAATCACTAATTTAATGAAGGAGATTACAATCTCGAAAAAAACTGAAACATAAATTAATCTAAAAATGAAGTTAAAATTCATTAAACAGAAGAGAAAGAAACAATTTGAAGAAAAAAAGTTAGGAAAGAATAAAAAACTTGAATAAATAATTTATTATAAAAAATTTAAAATTTAAATTTTAAATTCCAATAATCACTCAAAGATTTGTTTTATTAGATATTTCATTTAATATAAAGAAAATATTCACAAAAAGGACAAAATTTAATGTTTCAATGTTTAAAAAACAATTAATTTAAGCTGTTACATAATATATTTGCAAAAATAATATGTGAATAAAATTTAAAAAAATAAAAAATCAAAATAATATTCTACTCAATATTTTGAGAATTTTTTTAGATAATAATTTATATATATAAAAGAATAATGATAAATTTTATTATCTAAAAAGGGAAAGATTACACAAAAAATATATCATTTAATAAGCTTCCTTAAGAAGAAATGAAATTTCATTATAATAATTTAAATTAAATTTTTTTTTCAATAATAAAATAAAGAATTAATTAATGAACATTTTAATATATATGAGAAAATTTATAAAATGATAGAACTATATTAATAAAAAAATCATTTTTAATTTTTTTGAAATATGTAATGTTTATTTATAATAGGTTTGAACTCATTATGAAAAATTAATAAACTATTTAATTATTATTGTAATATGAAATTAAATATATTCTACTCTTTATAAATATTAACAAACCAAATAATATAAATATCTCTTTTTAAAATAATATTTTTATTTTTTTTTATTTTAATCATAACTTTTTTCTGATTATCTATTATAAATAATTTATATTATTCCATATTTTATATATTTTTTTTAAACTATAAAATAAAATTATATTATAATCGATGATATTTAAAATTTCAAATCAATTTAATTATTTCAAAAAGCCAAAAGTTTCAAAATAAAACTTATGAAGTTATTATTAAAAATAAAATTAAAAGAATAAAAGAATTTTTAAATATTTCAAAAAAAACTTATTATGAACCAACATTAATATTTTCATATAACACCATCAAATTTATCTTATTTTAAATTACTCAAATTCTCTTAAATATCTTTCTCAATTAAAAACATCTTCTTTTTCTTTATAATATTTGAAGCCAATTTTTCAAAAGAAATATCAATTTATTTTTATTTTTAACAGAAACTTTAAGAAACAAAGTATTCTTTTCCAAAAATAATTTTTCAGTTTCTTCATAATTAACTTCTCTCTTTGATTATCCAATTATAATTTATTATGAATAAATTATCTATAATCTAATTATACATTTATCAAGGTTTCTTTATTTATTATATCATATATATTATAAGGTATAATGAGCTTATAATATTGTTTTTTTATATTCAAATATCTTTATAATTGTTATATTTCTTTTATCTAATACAAAAATTTTTCTTAATTTCTATTTAAGTATGTATGTTCATAATTTTAGTGGAATATTTACTTTTAAGAAATGAAAAATTATAATATATTTTATATTGAGGAATCTCAAAAAAATATTATTTTAAAGTTTAATTTATTTTTTTTCACCGCATCCAAAGGAAAAATTCTTTGATCAGATATTTTTTTGTTTTGTTTTTTTGAATTTGATTTATCCTTAAATTATACTTTAATTATAGTTTAATATTATTTTATTCATATATCAATGTGTATATAAATATTCAATTTAATTTTTTCTTCAATGTTCTTAAAAATTCGTTTGAATAAGGAAATTGGAATATTGAGAAAATCATCATAAATTGTTTCTTCATTTGTATTTTCATGAAAATCATTATCTTAATTTTCAAAACAATTAATTTATAGTCATAATCATTTTTAATTATTTTATTATTTTCATATACATAAAAATAATTAGAAAAAAATTAAAAAATTTGTATATTATGTCACTTTTTGGTATAAACGAAAGTAAAAATTATATAAATAATAAAAAATATTATAGATATATATGAAGAAGAAGGAAATTCTGAACCACCGACACTAGATGAATTTTATAGTGTAAATGTTGATAATATTTTAATTCTTTGTAATACATTTATAACTAAAACTTTTTCTAATATTTATCCTGTAGAATTATATATTAATTCTCCTCCTAATTGTTCTTATCAAATAATATCAAATAAAGCATTTTCAGAATATGAAGAATTTTATGAATTATTAAAAGGAAATTATAAAAATTTTAAATTACCTGAATTTCCTTCAAAAATGCAAATCATAAACAAAGATGAAAATAGAGTTAGATATTTTGATTTATTATTAAAAACAATATTAAATGTTGTAAAATTAAATCCTGATTCAAAGAGAATTTTTTTAAAACATTTATATGATTTTTGTATTACAAAGACACAAGATAAACGTATATTTTCCCCAATAAAATCTGAATATTTAAGAAAATATTTTTATATTTCTGATAATGATTTAAATAATCAAGACAGTATGATTCCAGTTCAAAATTTTAAAGGATGGGATGATATTTATATTACAATTGATAAAATGGAATCATTTAAAGGATATATTCAACTACAACAACAATGTTTATTTGTATATAAAAGTAGAAATGTATTTAATTATTTATTAGTTATTCCATTATATAAAGCTTATTTCGATGTATATAGAGTGGATCTTGAAAATAATAATGAAATGAAATTTATAGAACCTCAAGAAATTTATGATATTTTCTCAGATGGAGATGATTATTCTGAATATAAGTTAGATATTATTAATAGTGAAATTATCATTAGAATTTATCATCCTTTTGAAAAATTTGAATTTTATGTGAAATTTTCTGTAGATTATAAAATTTTTCAAGTTAAAAACTTTATTAAAATATTAGATAAATTTTTAAATATTTATAATCCAAAATCAACTTTAATATCTCGAATAACCAGAAATAATATAAATATTTATGGAAGTCTTTTAGTTGAAATTGATTCATTGACTTTGAAAGATTATAATGGTGAATGTTTTATGAATGTTTCACTTTCTCCTTATTTTTTTAATACAAACTCAATGAAAAATAATCAAGTTTTTCCTATTAATCAAATGTATCTTTTTCCTATTCATAATAGATTTGGAACATTAAAAATACAAATAGTAGGAAAAAATAAAGAAGGAATTTTTAAAACTGATAGTAAAGAATTATTAGGTGAATTTACAATTGAATTACCTGAAATTTTAAATTATATTTTTTTTCCAGATAAATTTATTGAAGTAAACCTTAAAAATATTAATAATAAAAAATTAAGTTCAGGAACTTTAATTTTAAGAATAAAAGATTATACATTTCCATTAGCTTTAATTGAAAAAAATAGAAATAAAAAAATTTTAGAAGATATGATGATTGAAGATGATGATTTAGGAATTTCATCTTTTTTAAAAAGATTAAATAGAATGGTTGTTTTATTTAAAGATTTAAATGTTTATTATAAAACATTATTCAGATTTAAATATCCTATATTTAGTGGAATTTTAATGTTTTTGACTATTTCATTTTTATTAATATGTGATTCACAATATATAGTCACACATTTAGTTTTTATTTGTATAATTATTATGATAAAAAATAGTTTTATTTATCACAAATATCTTTCTCCTTTTGTTGATAAATATATTTTTAGTTATAGAAATCCATATGATTTTAATTGTAAATATTTAACTACTATTAAAAAAAATCAAGATAGTATTGAAAGACCTGAAAGTTATTTAATAGAAAAAGAAAAATTTGATATTACGAATATAATAACTGAACCTTTAAAAGTTTTTGATGATTTTAAAAATAAATATGAAGATTTATTATTAAGATTTTCTGATTGGGTTGGATTTTGTGAAAAAGTTAAAAATTTAATTTATTGGACAGATCCATTATTATCTTTATATTTTCTAATTATATTAATAGCGGTTTATTTATTTATTTATCATATTGATTTAAAATACTTATTACTTTTTTCTTATACAAAAAAATTTATTATTGGAATGTTTTATTATAAAGTTAAATATGATAGCAACAAAGAAATTTTAAGAATAGTTTTAGAATATTGTCTTAAAGAATGGAGAAAACAACATGGTCAAATTAAAAGCACTATTGATTTTAGAAACATAAAAATTTTTGATGAAAAATTTAAATTTTTTATTAAGGAAACTATTGAGAAAGAAACTAATTTAGTTTTTTTAAAGGAAGAAATATTTAGTACTGTTTATTCATTAGGTGAAATACAAGATGAATTAGCTAAATGTAATGAAATAATTAAAATAAAAAAAACTTCAAAATTATTTTTTTATTCAAATGATAATCCTAAAGTTTATAAAAGTCCTGATGATATTGAAGATTATTTTTATTATTTTGTTCAAAATATTAAAAGTGATTTTTATTTAGTTAGACATGGTTTAGTTGCACAAAATGAAAAAATGTTAGTTCATCAAGATAGAATTTTTTCTCTTGATTCTGAAAATTTTTTTAAAAATAAAAAAGAAAAAGAAGATTAAAATGAAAAATATGTTTTTATAATTAATGAAGTTATTTATTTCTACTTCATTGAATAACTAATTATATTAAAAATTTAATTTATTTTTTATTTAAAGTATTTCCCAAACATTTTCAAATGAAGTACAAATTTTTGCACCAATAATATTACTTGGAATTTCATAACTTGAAATAGAAATTATATCATCATTATATTTTATATTTTTATCAATATTACTTTTTGAACTACCATTAATAATAAAACAAACACTTTGATTTTCTTTTAAATTGTTATTTAAATTTTCACAATAAGAATCTAAATCAACTAATCTACCTTTATCACTTATTAAAATTTTAGGAGTATTTTTCCCAATAATATTATTTAATTTATCATAATCAATAACTTTTAATAAATTTTCATTTGAATCAGAATTTATTTCATTGTTTAAAAGTAATTGTGTAAATAAACCACAAAATCTTTTAAATGTTCTTGGAATTCTTGTATTTTGATTTATATCAATAAATATATTATTTGTTGTGTGAATATATACTTTTAATAAACCAACTTTATTTAAAGGAGAATCGAATAAATTTAATAAAATTTGATGAGTAATATCTGGACAATAATCATTTGGATCTTTTTTCATTTTTTTAATTAATTTTAAAAAATCATCTCCATTCATTATTTTTGGGTTTTTTGTTTGGGATAATTCAAGCGATGATTGCTCTATAATTATTATTATTTTCTTTTTTATTTTTGAATATAATGAAAATTTTTTTATATCTAAATCAATCTTTTTATCTTCATTTATTACATTCTCTTCTGTTGAATTATCTTTTTTATTGTTTTCTTCCTCTAAAATTAAAGGTAAATTCTTATCATTTTCTCTTTTAGTTTTATTCTTTAAGAATTTTTTGTTTTCTTTTTTATCCATTTAATTATTGGAATAAAAATTAAAAATATAAATAATTTAAAATAATACAATATTTAATATTCATGCATAAAAATAATAATAAATCTATATAATACAATCTATTTATAATAATTTAGTTCTATAAATAATAAAATTATAAAATCAAAACTATTTAATTTCCTTTAATTCAATAATAGCATTAAAATGAGTTTTTTTTAAATTTTCTAAATCACTAAACAAAATATCAAAATTTTGAGCATTATACAAAATATTTTGAGCAACAATAATAATATCATTTTCATTATGTTGACTAATGTGACATAATTTTTCATTAAAATATTCATTAATATACTTTTCTTTATTAATTTGTTCACATATTTTCATTGCAACAAGAATTGTAGAAGCAGCAAGTAAACTTGGTTTTTTTTGGCTTAATATATAATCATGGCAATTCATTTTGGCTAAATAAATACAAATATATTTTAATAAATTTAACATATTTTTTGTATATAGTTTTTTTAGTGTTTTTGAAAGTTTTAAATCTAATTCACTTTTTTCTTTTATATCTTTACAATAATTTTCAATTAAAAATAAACTTTTAATTTGATAATCATTAAATTTTACATAAAATATTTCTTCAATAAAAATATTAATAAATTCCCATATATTAGGCTTTCCAATATAATAATCTAAAAATTTTGTAATTTCTTCTTCTTTTTCTTTTATTTCTTCACATGTTAATTTCTTATGTGCAATTTTTTCTTGAATAATTTTTAATTTTAAAGGAGAAATATCTTGATATTTACTAGCAATAAACATAGAAGTAACTCCAATTAAATGTAAATCATTAGGTTGTAAAATTATATTTTTATTTCCACAAATTTTAAAATATCTATCCATAATATTTACACTTTCAAAATATGTTAATTCATTACAATTATAATTTGATAATACTTCAATCATCCAATCAATCATCCTTACTCTCATTCTTTCTGTAATTTTATGATTAATTAAAAAATTCTTATTTTCTTCTTCTTCACTTAATAATGAATTTATTATTGAATTTGAATATTCATCTCTAATTATTTTAGAAAACATTTGTCTATATTCTTCTTTGGTAAACTTATTTTCTTCTAATAATTTTTCATTAATTTGTAAATTTTGTAAAATTAATGGAATTGTATTTTCTTCTTCTTTTTTTAATGTTTTTATTGGTTCAAAATTTATTGAAGATAATGAAAATACTATTTCTTTTTTATAATTTTCCGATTCTTTATTGTAAAGTCTATTTTTTATACTTTTATCTCTTTTTATGATTTTGTTATTATATAATATTTTTTTAAGTGGAACCTTTGAATAAATATTATTTTGATTTCTTGAAGTTTTTGAATCTAAAATTTTTGTTGCACTTGTTTTTTTAACATATATGAAACTAGATGATATTATGTTTTGGGAAATATTATTTCTTATTGGAAAAATATTTTCATTATTAATATAAGAAAAATTAGTAGACATTGATTTTTATTTCCATTTTTTTATTTTACTATAAATATTGTTGTGATCAGATTCTGATCTCATTTAATAATAAATAATTAAAAATTGAAAATAAATTAAAGAGTACTAAACATAAGTGATTAATTTTATCTAATTATTAACACATAATTTTAATATTATATAATTAAACAACAAATATATAAAAAAAGTAAATAATTTATTCATCAGGTTTTCTAACAATACTCAAATTATTTAGACTATTACTTTTTTTCCTATCAGTTTTAACAGTGACTTTCTCAATATTTTTTTTCATAATAGAAGCATATAATCTAAAATCAGATCCTTTATAATAACCATAAGTATTTTTGATTGACCTTCTTTGTTTAACATTTTCATTATAATATTTTTTAATCCATTCATGTTCTAAAACATTTTTAATATTAATTCTTTCATCAACATTTTTATTCATTGTATCTTTAATGAATTTAATTCCTTCAGAAGAAATATTTTTCCATTCTTTCCCATCAAACTTAACTTCATCTTCTAAAGTATTTTTAATATAATCTTTCTTCCCATTTTTATTAGTATAATTAAAAGGTAATTTGGAACTAAATAAAAAATAAGTAATAACACCAATAGACCAAATATCAGCTTTAAAATCATATTTATTTTCTTTAATAACTTCAGGAGCTGCATAACCAGGAGTTCCATAACTTTCATTACATTTTTCTCCAGGTCCTAAAATTTTACTTAAACCAAAATCTAATATTCTAATATCTGCAAATGAAGTTGAATCTGTCATTACTATATTACTTAATTTTAAATCTCTATGTATTATTCCTAAATTATGCATTGTATAAACTGCTGTTGATATTTTATGAATGTATTTTGCTACTTCTTTTTCTTCTAAATCTAATGCTCTTTTTTGCAAATAATAATATAAATTTCCTCCTTGACAATATTCCATTATTAAATCCAAATTTGTTGGTGTTTCTATTATTTTATATAATTTTATTATATTTGGATGTTGACATATTCTTAAAATATCTATTTCTGTTTTTAATAAATCTAAATCATTTTCTGTTAATTTTTTTTTATTTATTCTTTTTATTGCCACTTTTCTATTTGTTTTTTTCTCTTTTCCTAAATAAACTTTACTAAATTTACCATGTCCTATTTCTTCTTTAACAATATATAAATCTTCTGTTTTTGCATAATTCGTTACATTTTTTAATATATTTATCCAATCTTCATAAATTTCAATATCATCTGATAAATATAAATGAGTTTTTTTTTTGGGATTTATCAAATTAAAAGTATAATATATTTTATTGTTTATTGTTTTTACATTATTTTCTTCATCAAATTCTAAAAATAATCCATTTAGATTATGCATTCCTTGATGATATTTTGATTTTTTTGTTTTAAAGTAGAATAAATCTTTGTTATATAATTTAAAATATAATTTTTTTAATGTATGTGAAGAAGGAGTTAATTTATAAAGATAAGATTCATATTTATTATCTTTGGAGAATAGTTTTTGACTATCTTTTTTTGAAGTTTGACCATCAAATTTAATTCCATCATATTCATCATCATCATAATTTTCTTCACTACTAAAAGCTGAATTTTCATCTTTTTCTTTTGATTCACTTTTATTCTCATCATTATATGCTATTAAATTTTGAATTTCAATTTCTTTTAAAATTTTACATGAATTAATTATAGTTGGAATAGATTTTCTAAATTTTAAAAAACCAGCACTTGTAGCCATTAACTTTAATTTTTCATTATTATTATCTTGTAATATAGGAGTTGAATTTGGTCTTATAAATTTATGTTTGAGTGGGCTTTTCTCGTTTCTTGACGTAAATTGTGTTTTTACTTTAGTGTTTGATTGTAAAGATAATAATTGACGTGTTGACCCACTTTTTTTTGATTCTAATTGTTTACAGTCAATTTGCTTATCTTTTTGAAAATTTTTATCTATTTTTATTATATAATTATTTGAATGGAATTTATTTTCTTTTATATCATTGGAATTAATAATATCTAAATAAGGTTTTTCTTGTGTTTTCATTTTTTGATTATTTTTCGAATCAATTTGAAATTCAATTAAATCATTTTTTTTTTCTTTCTTTTCATCAATTTTTTCAATATTAACAATTCCTTCAATTTCATAAATATTACCTTTAGATTTATTAATATAATTTTTATAAAATAAATCAATTTCTTCATTATTAAAAGGTTTTTTTTCGTAAAAAAAAGATATAATAGGAATAATAAGTTCATAATTTTCTTCATCAATAATACAATGGAAAAATTGGTTTAAATTCATTTTTTCTTTTTTTCCAAAAATTTCATTTAAAGCATTAAATAATTCTTCTTCTAAATTTACCATAGCTTCAAAATCATATAAAACTGGAATATAAGATAAAACAACTCTGATATCATCTCTATCAATAAAACCATCATTATTAAAATCATAAAAATAAAATATAAACTTAATTGTATTTTTTAAACTTTCAGAAAATAATATAGTCATTCCTTCAATAAATTCTTTAGGAGATAAATAATTATCTTTATTTGCATCAAAAATATTAAACAATCTTACATTTATTAATCCTGGAAGAGGAAAATATTTTGAAAAAGATATTCTATTTATTCCATTTGTTTTTTTTTTTGATTGATGAGATAAGTCTCTCCAAATTTCTGATAAATATAATGTAAACCCAATAATTGATTTTACTTGATATTGAGATAAGAAAGTTTCAATATGTGAAATACTTAAATTTCTTTGATCTGCTTCTTTAATTTTTATTAATGATAAATTTGATTGAAGCAATATTGTTTTTAACTTTGTTTTTTCTCTTTTTATATCTAATGGAATTGTAGTCATTCCTAAATTAATTCAAATATTTCTACTAATTTATTATATATATTAAAAAATATATTTTAATTAGTTTTTTTTTTTTCTATATTTTTAGTAGTTTTGATATTTATCTAATAAATTTAATTTTATTATTCTTTTATTTTTACTTATATTTATTATTCAATAATTTTTACAAAATTTGATTTTCACTTGTAAAATTTATATTACTTTGAAAAATTTCAAAATTATTTTTAATAATATAAAATCTAATTAACTTTTATTATTTATTCTTTAATAAAATTGAAACCTTTTTTTATAATCAAAATTTCATATGATCACTAATTAAATTCTTACTCTCAGAATTTGAATAATGAATATAATATTTTTTTAATTTATTTGACATTTATTATATTTATTTAAATTTCTGTTTTCCTATGACAATTTTATTTATTAAACATTATTTCTATTTTGGTCTTTCATTTTTCTCATTGTTACTTGAATTTAATTCTTATTAGATGAAATTAATGAATAAATTTTCCTAATTTTACATTTGTATATTAATATTATGGAAAATATAATTATAATTATTTATAATAATTTAAACTTATTAAAGATAAATTTAGTTTTTAAATAGGTACTTTACAGTTTTGATAATTCACTTTCATCAGTTTTGTAACATCTTTTTAAAAATTACTATTATAACAATAAATTAAATATCATTAAATATCTCTTTGATTATTTTCATTATATTTTATTTATAATATTCATTATTTATTTAGTAATAATACTTCATTTATAAATTATTATATTAAAATTTTTTCAATTTAAGTTTTCTTATTTTATTTAATTTCTTGTTGAACTATTTTTAATTATTCTTTGGATTTACTTTAAAGATATCGATAAGGTTTTTTAAAAATATGATTTTTAAAAATTAAAAGCCAAAAAATATTAAAAAATACATTTTTATTTTTAATTTCTTATAAAAATAGAATTAAAAAAATGAGTTTAACAACCATTGGAAATCAAGTAAAAAAATAAATTTTATTTTAATAATAGATTAGAAATCTTTCACCAAAACCAAAAAAAAAATCGAATTTGGAAATATCTTTAGACACTTATTTAATAAAATCTCCGATTGTAAAAAGACAAAAAGGAAATACAAACATCAATAAAAATTTATTGATAATTTTAGGCTCAAAAAAAAATGATAAAGAAATTAAAAGAAGTACGTCTGATTTTAATAATAAATTATTTGATTCTTATCAAAATATTTCATATTCATTCCTAACACCAGAATATAGAACTAAGGAAAAAACTATTTCAAATTACGAATTCACAAAAGATAATCTTACTGATTTTGTAAATGGTTTTAAAACAATGAAAGATTTAAGATCAAATAAGAAGATAAAAAATGATAATTCTATTAACTCTTTTTCTCCAATGACTTCACAAAGATATGATAATTCTTTAGAAAAATCAATAAAAAATATAAATTTTATTAAAAAAGAAATTACATGGGAACTTAGGCAAAAACCAAATAAAAGAGTTTTTTCAAGAGAACATGAAATTGAAAAAATAAATAAAATTTTAGATAAAAGCAATAGATTTAATGTTAATGTAAATGGAAAGAGAAGAATTAATTTAAAAAATCCTTTTATAAAGGCTCAAGAATCAAATTTACTAAAATCACAAAATTATAATTCAAGTTTAACTTTAAATAGTATAAGCAATTCTAAAAATAAATTTAAAGAAAGTAACTTAAGAAAACCAAATATATATAATCTTAAAAAGTTTGAATTTAATAAAGACTATTTGAAACCTTTCAAAAAAGAAAAAATCATTAAAAAATTTCCTCGAAATGAAGTAGAAGAATTTACTAATGGTTTAATGTATTCTCCTTATTCTTAATGAAGAAAATTTACATATATTTATGTAAATAATTATTTAATTATTCTTTTTTTGTTTAAAAGATAAAATTAAGATAATAAATTAATATTATAAATTTAATAAATAATTGTGTTTCTAATATCTTTAGAAAACCCTAATTATTATAATAATAATGATAATTTTTATCAAATGTATTTTAAATTATAAACACTATTTTTTTCAAAAAAAAATGTTTTTTCTCAAACAAGATAAATAAAATATATATTTTTTTCTTCTTAAATATATATTCTTGTTTTAATTCAAATAAAATATATATTTGAATTTTAAACATTAAATAAATTATAATTTATTTTATAAATCAATTAATTTTAAATTTATTTCAATATGAATAGATTTAATAGTAAATTATATTATAAGCCACCTCCAGTGAAACCATCAAAAAAACTTCAAAATCAACAGCAACCAGAATGGAATTCATATCAAACAGATTTAAATAGATATAAATTATCAAATGCAGAAGCAATTAAGAAGAAAATAAATGCTGTAAGTAAAAATTTAGAAAGTGCAAAGAAAGAATATCAAAATATGATTTTAAGTGGAAAAATTTATGCAGATGAATTTCAAAATGATTATTATGACCCTCAAAATAAGAAGAAAATAGTAAGAAAAAAAATAGATTTAACTCCTATGAATCGTTTTGAAAAAAAAAATATTGAAGTTCCGAATAAAGCAAATTTAATGAAAGGATATAATAATACTTTTGATAATAAATTTATAAATAAAAGAAGTAAATCTGGAATGTATAGAAAAACAAATCAAAATTCTGATATTCAGAATTTATATGAAGTTAATCAAATTAATAAAAATAAAGGAAAGAAAAATGAAAGTGATGATGAAGAAATTAAAATGATTTATAATTCAAATGTTAATATGACAATTGCTGAAACAAAAGCAAAAAATAATCCTTTAAATTATTTAAATGAAAACAACAATTATTATTCTAATATTCAAAATCCTGAATTATTTAGTGAATTTGATAAAACTATTCAAAAAATGCAAGATGCAATCAATGAAAATCAAAATGAAAATATACAAAAGGTTAAAAATAATAATAAAATAAATAATAAAAATAAAAGACCACAAACTGCTTTAAATCAGAATAATAAAAGAAATAATATTAATCAACAAAATATTCAAAAGAAAAATAATAAAAATCCAGTTGATAATCAATTTCCAACTTTTGAAATGGATGATGAAAATGTTAATTTAGATAATGTTAATGAAATTCAAAATAATATAAATCAAAATTTTTCAAAATTAAATGATTTAGATCAATATATGAAAAAGTTAGATATGATGATTGATGACTCAAAAAAAAAATCAATGAATTCACAATATCATAAAGATATTATTGGTAAAGAAAATGATTTTAATAATGATGAAATGAATGCCAATTATAATCTTAATCAAAATTATCAAAATAAAAAAGAAATGAGTTTTCCTTTAAAAGATATTCCTCAAACAATTCAAGTAAATCAAGATTTTGAAGATCAAAATAAAAGAATTGAAATTAATGATGAATATAATAATCCAATTGAAATAAATCCAAATCCTGAAATCATTGAAGACAAAGATAACATTCCTAATAATAATAATATTAATTTTGCCAGAAGTTTTGGAAATGAAGAAAATTATGAAGAAATGAATAATCCTTATATTCAAAAATTTGAAGATAAGAATATTCAAAATTATAATAATATTCCTTATAATTATAATGAACATAATGAAATGAATAATTTTTCAAATCAAAATTATTCTAATTATAACAATCCAAATTTCAATAATAATAATAATAATAATTTTGGTGGATATGATAATTTAAATGAAAATAATAATAATAATATAAATTTTGCAAGAAGTTATAGTGAAAATGAGAATTATGATTTTAAAGATGAAAATATAATAAATCAAAAAATACCTAAACCAACTCAAGAAGTAAAAAAATATACATCCCCAATATATAGTGATAAAATAAATATTCCAAATTCATATACTAATAATAACAAAACTTATATTAATGTTCAGGAAAATAGAAATATTTTTAATAATGATAATGTATTATCAAATAAAATTGATATATATAATAATATTCCTTTATACAAAAATCCAAATTCACAATTTGAACATAATAATAATATTCCTATTTACCAGAAACAAAATAATCTACAAATAAATAATAATCCAAATAATAATTTTTCATATATTACAAATTTGTTGTCACAAACGAAAGAAGAAATTGAAAAATTAACTAAGGATATTGATTCTCCTTCAATAAATCTTTATAAATATAACAATAATCGTGTTCAGAATTATTAAATATTTTTTTATTTTAATTTTTTATTTTACTAAAAGTAAGTTTAAAAATAAAAAATTAATGGGAAATAATGAATTTCTTTTTTCAAAACAATATATTTGAATTATCTTGATTATTATTATAATATATTTTTTTTTAATTTGAAAAAGGAAAACTAAAAAAATAAAATAATCTTTAATTTTTAAATATCTATATTTAATTAAAAGATTATTTTTTAATATCACAAATTTGTTATTTATTAATCATTAAAATTTTAATCTTTCTTTTATTATTATATATTAATTTATATAATTTATATTATAAAAAAGAATAATGTCAGATAATAATGAAAAAGTCAAAGACGAAAAAAAGGAAAAAACTGAAGACAAAAAGTTAGAAGAAACTCAAAAAAATAATAAAGAGAAGAAAGAAGAAGAAAAAAAAAAGGAGTCTGATAACAAAAAACAAAAAGTAGATGATAATCAAGATAAAGTTAAAAAAGAAACTGAAAAACCAAAACCAGAAGAAAAAAAAGTACCAGAAAAACCAAAAACTGAAGAAAAAAAAGAACCTGAAAAACCAAAAATAGAAGTCAAAAAACAACCAGAAAAACCAAAAACAGAAGAAAAGAAAGAACCTGAAAAACCAAAAACTGAAGAAAAGAAAGTACCTGAAAAACCTAAAACAGAGGTAAAAAAAGAACCAGAAAAACCTAAAACAGAAGAAAAAAAAGAACCAGAAAAACCTAAAACAGAAGTAAAAAAAGAACCAGAAAAACCTAAAACCGAAGTAAAAAAAGAACCAGAAAAACCTAAAACAGAGGTAAAAAAAGAACCTGAAAAACCTAAAACCGAAGAAAAAAAAGAACCTGAAAAACCAAAAACAGAAGTAAAAAAAGAACCAGAAAAGCCAAAAACAGAAGTAAAAAAAGAACCAGAAAAACCTAAAACAGAAGTAAAAAAAGAAGAAGAAAAACCAAAAACTGAAGTTAAAAAAGAACCAGAAAAACCAAAAGCTGAAGTTAAAAAAGAACCAGAAAAACCAAAAGCTGAAGTTAAAAAAGAACCAGAAAAACCCAAAACTGAAGAAAAAAAAGAACCTGAAAAACCAAAAACAGAAGTTAAAAAAGAACCAGAAAAACCAAAAGCTGAAGAAAAAAAAGAACCAGAAAAACCAAAAACTGAAGTTAAAAAAGAACCAGAAAAACCAAAAGCTGAAGTTAAAAAAGAACCAGAAAAACCAAAAACAGAAGTTAAAAAGGAACCTGAAAAACCAAAAACTGAAGAAAAAAAAGAATCAGAAAAACCAAAAACAGAAGTTAAAAAGGAACCTGAAAAACCAAAAACAGAGGTAAAAAAAGAACCTGAAAAACCAAAAACAGAAGAAAAGAAAGAAATTGAGAAACCGAAACCTGAAGTTAAAAAAGAAGTTGAAAAACCAAAAACAGAAGTAAAAAAAGAACCAGAAAAACCAAAACCAGAAGAAAAAAAAGAACCAGAAAAACCAAAAACTGAAGAAAAAAAAGAACCAGAAAAACCAAAAACAGAAGTTAAAAAGGAACCTGAAAAACCAAAAACAGAAGAAAAGAAAGAACCAGAAAAGCCTAAAATTGAAGAAAAGAAATTACCAGAAAAACCAAAAACGGAAGAAAAGAAAGTACCTGAAAAACCCAAAACAGAAGAAAAAAAAGAACCAGAAAAACCAAAAACAGAAGTTAAAAAAGAACCAGAAAAACCAAAAACTGAAGAAAAGAAAGAACCTGAAAAACCTAAAATTGAAGAAAAGAAAGAACCTGAAAAACCAAAAACTGAAGAAAAGAAAGTACCTGAAAAACCAAAAACAGAAGTCAAAAAAGAACCTGAAAAACCTAAAATTGAAGAAAAGAAAGTACCAGAAAAACCAAAAATAGAAGAAAAAAAAGAACCAGAAAAACCAAAAACAGAAGTTAAAAAAGAACCTGAAAAACCAAAAACTGAAGAAAAGAAAGTACCTGAAAAACCCAAAACTGAAGAAAAAAAAGAACCTGAAAAACCTAAAACAGAAGAAAAAAAAGAACCTGAAAATTTACAATTAAAAATAGATAATGAAATAATAAAAACTGAAAGAGAAATTTTAAAACTAGAAGAAAATGAAAAAAAAAAGGAAGATGAAAAAGATAAAACAAATAATGTAAAAAGTGAATTAATAGATTTAAGTAACGGAAGTAAATCATCATTTTCAATGTCAAAAAGTCAATTAGTAATCAAAAAAACAATGAAAAAATGGAAAAGAAAAATAGCAAAATTTATAGATTCAACTCCAGTAGTAATAGTAATGTCGGTGTTTACGATTTTTGCACTTTTTGCAACAGACATTCAATCAGCATTTTTAGGTTTACAAGTTGATACAGCATTTAATATAATAGAAATAATATTATTCACATTATTTTTAGCAGAATTAGTATTAAGTACAATTGCAAAAGAAGGTTATTTATTTAGCTTTTTCTTTTGGTTAGATTTAATTTCAACTGTTTCAATGTTACAAGACATTGATTATGTTATGAATCCTGTTTTAGGTTATGAACCTATTAAAACTGAAACTTATACTAAAGGAAGAAGAAGAGCAAGTACTGCTCAAGCTGCTAAAGCTATTGCTAAAGTCAGTGCTGCTTCAAGAGCTACCAGAGTTTTGAGAATTATTAGAATTGTTAGATTGATAAGAATGGTTAAATTATATAAGAATGTTTTACTTGAAAGAGAAAAAAAAAATAAAAAATTACAAGAAGAAAAAAAGAAATTAATGGAAAAATTGGAATTGGAAAGATTAGAAAAAACTGAAATGTCTTCTTCAAAAACTTTAGTTAATTCAAGCAGTGATGATGACGCTATTTTTAAAAATAGTTTAAATGGATCTAATAACAATAATAATAATAATGGAGCAAGTAATCTTATAAGTGAAAATAATAATAATAACAATTATGAAGTTGATAATGGAGGAAATAATAATAATGGTGAAGTTAAAAGTAATAATAATAATGGAGATTTTTATGAAAATAATGGTGATTCTACAAGAAGACCAAGTAAAGGAGGTTTTGTTCCAAATGATAATAAAGATAAAGAACTTGGAAAAACTCAAACTTTAAAAAAATTAAAACTAAAAAAAGAAGAAATGGAAAGAAAATTAAGAGAAAAAGAAAAAGAGGAAGAGGCAAGAAGAAAAAAATTCCAAAAATCAAAGTCTAAAACATTGGTTGCTGGAAATAATGATGATGAAGATGAAAATGAAGAATTAATAAAAGAATCAAGAATAAGTAAAATTGTTACAGAATCTTTAACAAAAAAAGTTATACTATTAATATTGACTTTATTATTAATTTTTCCTTTATTAAGTGATGATTTTTATGAAGATGATTCATCAATAGTATATAATTTAATTACTGAAATTTTATCAACAAATTATGGAATTTTTACAGAGAAAGGAATTTTTGATAAATCAATAAATTTAACTAATTTATATGATCCAAAGTATCCTCCAATTAACATAACAATAAGAGGAATAGTATATTATCAAAATCCTCTTTATAATAAGAGCAATCATACATTTAGATATAAAGAATTAAAAACTGTTTATAGTCAAGATACTCAAATAAGAATAGTATATTCAATAAGAAAAGAAACTAGATTACAAGGACTATTAAATTTATGTCAAACAATATTTGTTTGTATTTGTTTAACTTTAGCGTCATTAACTTTTGAAAAAGATGCTGATGATTTAGTTTTGGATCCTTTAGAAATTATGATTGAAATAGTAGAAAAAGTAGAAAAAGATCCAATTGGTGCTAAAAATATAGAAGAATTACAAGAAGGTGTAAAAGCACAAGTTGCTCAATTAGAAGATCAGCAAGAAAATCCGAATAAAAAACCAGATGATAATAATGAAAATTTCGAAATTTCAGTTATTAAAAGTGCAATTATTAAAATTTCAGCTTTATTAGCTATTGGTTTTGGAGACGCAGGAGGTGAAATTATAAAGAAAAATCTACGTCAAGGAGAAGAATTAAATCCAAGATTAATGGGAAAGAAAAAAACAGCAATTTTTGGTTTTTGTGATATAAGACAATTTGAAGAAATAGCATTAGCTTTAGAAGAAAGAACAATATTATTTGTAAATGAAATAGCAGAAATTGTACATTCTAGTGTAGATAAATTTCAAGGAGCAACAAATAAAAATATAGGAGAATCATTTTTAAATGTATGGAAATTTTATAATGTTTCAAAAGTTCATAATCATAAAGATGGAGAAATGAAAGAAATAAAAAAGGATAATTTATTAGAAATAGATCCAACAAATCCTCAAGTAGGAATAACAGCAGATTGTTCAGTTTTAGCATTTTTAAGAGTAATATTAAAAATAAATAAAAACTTAAATATATTAGCATATCGTGAGAATGAAAATATATTAAAAAGAATACCGAATTTTAAAGTAAATATGGGATTTGGACTTCATTTAGGTTATGGTATTGAAGGAGCAGTTGGTTCCTCATATAAAATTGATGCTTCTTATTTAAGTCCTAATGTAAATATTGCTGCAAGATTAGAAACAGCAACAAGACAATTTGGTTTAAGTTTATTAATTAGTGGTGTATTATATGATTTATTTACTGATGATATGAAAAATATTTGTAGATATATTGATTGTGTAACAGTTAAAGGAAGTGAACTTCCTTTAGATTTATATACTATAGATTTAAATTTAAATGTTACTCCTCAAAAAGAAAGTAAAATATTAATTGTTTCTAATAAAGAGAAAAAAAATATATTTGCTGAAAAAAAAATGCAATTAGAAGGTGTGATTGAAGAATATGGTGCAGTTACTCCTATTGTTTTAGATAAAGAAAGTTATAGAGAATTAATTAAAGAAAGATCTATGGATTTTAATGATAGTTGGAAAAAAGGAATTGAAAGTTATAAAAGTGGTGATTGGAAAATGGCGAATATGTATTTTCAAACTTGTTCTAGAATTGATCCTGATGATGGACCTACTAAAATATTATTGAATTATATTAGAGCAAGGAAATTAGTTCCTCCTAGTGATTGGAAAGGAGTTAGGGAATTAACTAGTAAATAAAATATAAATTTTTTATAATTTTTTTTGGAACATTTTATTTTTTATCATTTTGTTATATGAGAACTATTTTATCTGATTTTTAACTTGTTTATATTCATTTAACAAAAATTTATTTGAAGGTTTTTTAATATTTATTTATTTTTTATTTCTTTATATTTAAAAAAATTAGAAAAAATAATTTTTTTTTACTTTTTATTCATTTTTTTCTTTACTTTCTTTATTTAATTCATCTTCAATTCCATTTAATTTATTATTTTCTTCATTAATATCTTCATCATTTGAATTTTTATTTTCAGAATTATTTTCATCTTGATTTAAATTACCATTATTATTATTTATATTAATATTACTTGGTTCTGTTGTAGTTTCAAAATTATTTTGAAAAGCAGAATAAGTATCTCTTACATTTCCTCTTGATATTATTTTATTATTTTCAGTCATATTTTTTTCTGTTTTTTGTTGTTGACTTAAATCCAATCTTTTATTATAAAATTTTTTCTCAAGTATATCTAATTCTTTCTCTTTTTTTATATTCATTTCATTAAACTCTTTTTCAAATTTTTTTTTTAATATTTCTTTTTCTAATTCATGTCTTTTACTTTTTTTTAATGCTTCTTTTTGGATTTTTATTTGTTTTTCTTTTTCTTTTTTTTCAATGTCTTTCAATTTAATTTTTTCTTTTTTTTTTCTTATAATTGAAGCTTCATTAAATTTTTGAAATTTAACTAATTGTTTTTCTTCATTATTTAATTTGATATATTCAGCAGAAGGTCTATATTTATTATCTTGATTTATTTTTTCTTCTAATAAATTATATAAATCATTCATTTCTTTATTCTGTCTTTCTGTTATTTCCTCTCCTGCTCTTTGAGTTCTTTCTTCTAATTCTTTAAATTTTTCTTTCCAAATTCTATTAAATTCTTCTATTTCATTCTTATAGTTTGTTTCTAAATTTTCATTTTCAATACTTTGTCTTTGTTCTAAATCCTTCTTACGCTTTTTTTTTATTGATTTTTTTAAATTATCTATTTTTTCTTTACATAATTCTGCTTTTTCATATTTACCATTTTCTGCGTATTCATTTAAAAGTTTTTCATATTCTATTAATTGAGAATTATAATCAGATTCATTTATTATATTTTCATCTAATTTTGACATTAATATTTTAATATTTCATTTTATTTATTGATTAATAAATTTTGTATGAGTTAAAATTTTAATAAAAGAGAAAAAATAAATTATCTTAAATATTATATATAATAAATTTTTTTTTCTCAAAAATATGATGAAATAAAAGAATTAATC
>JAEEGI010009938.1_pt1 | contig 20749 bp, 15 predicted proteins | sample 8958751 | NCBI WGS metagenome assembly JAEEGI01 (sample SAMN16246545, study PRJNA631951) | gut metagenome | biome: gut microbiome; feature: rumen; material: KS-attached | host: Bos | place: Iran: Karaj | collected 2018-10 | reverse complement strand
TAACAGTCACGATCTGCACCTGCTGGTTACGTGTCAGAGTGCCGACGATGTCATACTCTGTGGAAGGTCCCTTTCTTACACGAAGGAACTCGCCCTCAGAAACAGCCGCATACATGATAACGGGTGTATCAAGAGTAGTCTCAGCCCAAGTAACAGCGATATCACTTGAAGGCAGCGGACCTGAGTAAACAGGGATCGTTGTCGTAGGTGTAGTCGTTGTCTCTACAGGGATAGGTGTCGGTGTTATCTCAGCGAAAGAAGTCTCAGCTGTCTTCTCTTCCTTGCCGCAAGCAGCGAAGCCTGCAAGAACCGTCAAAGCACATGCAACTGAAACGATCTTCTTAATCTCGTTATTCTTCACGGTTAACGCCTCCGATAGATTTCTAATCTAATTATATACTATTTTTCGAATCTACAAATATTTTTATAAAATTTCTTACTACTCTGCCAAAAGATAGAAAGCTTCGTGGTCTTCCCACCTTCCGTTGATGTGCATATAGGAGATGCGAAGCCCCTCGTAAGTGAACCCGCAGCGCTTGATCAGAGCCTGCGATTTCTCGTTAAACGGCAGTATAAAAGCCTCGATTCTGTGGATCTTCATCACATCCATTATCATCTGACAGGCCTCGGTCAGGGCTTCAGTCATATACCCCTTCCCCGTCTCGACTTCGTCGAGGTGGTAGCCTACGGAGCAGCTCATCATGCCTCCGAAAGCGAAATTAAAAAACGTTACCCTGCCAAGGATCTTGTCGGGCTCACCTTTACGCGTGATATACAAAGGTACGAGCCTTCCCTGGAGGTACTCGCCCGCATCGTACTTCAAGTAGTCCTTCTGCACACGCTCGGTAAAGTAGCTGTCGGCGTGCGTCTGCGACCACTTCTTGTGAAACTCTCGGTTACGCACAAGGTAGTCCGTCACCTGCTTGTACGCGGTCTTCTTCAGCACAGATAGTCTCAGTCTGTCCGTCTCCATCGCGAAAAGCTCATTTCCCCTTAACTTGTCTTCTATCTCATACATATCACTGATTCGCTTCCTGCAGGAAAGAGATTATCAGATCCACTGTGATCTCCACCTGTTCTTCACCGGATATTGTAGCGCTGCCGTCCCCCTGTTGCACGCCGTACGAACCAAACTGCGCGTGATTGCCGCCTTCGATAACGTATTCTTCAGCATTCTCAGGAACATTCGCACGGTTGTTGATGAATTTCTCCATATTAAGAACCTGATCTTCAGAGCCGTAGATAAACAAAACTCTCTCATCTTCAAGAGGCTTAGTCGAGAACGCACCCAGAAGAATGATTCCGTCAAACTTATCCTCATTCTCGGAAGCATACAGAGCAGAAGAAGCACCTCCCAGCGAATGACCGCCGATATACCAGTGCTCATATTCATACTCCGCGAGAACTTTCTCCGCCGCGTCCACGTCAAGTATCGCGAGTCTTGCGGGCATACTTACGAGCATCACGTCCACGCCCTCTTCCGCAAGACGACGAAGCAGCGGGGCATATGCTGTCTCCTCGACCTTACCGCCGGGATAAAAGATAAACGCATCCTCTTCAGAAGGACCGTCAAAGAACCAGCCATAGTCGGTCTGGCTCACATTTACAAGTTCATCAGAAGAAAGCGCCTCAATGGCCGCCTCATCCGCATGATAGTAAGTCTGCGTATAGAAAGCAGTCCCCAACAGCAACAATGCTGATAAGAAACATACTATCAAAAGAACCCGCGCTTTCTTAGTCATATGTTTTCAACGCCTCAGAATAACGGTCGTAAGGGATAGAATACATAATCTTTCCAGTATTCATCCTTAAGCAATCTATTGTAAACATTATTACCAAACGGAGCTCCAGAACCACATCCGCATTCTATAAACACCAGCTCATCGTTTTCAAAGAAAAACGATAATCTAACTGTATATCTGAAAGGTCCATCACTTCTAACTCCATGTCCGCCCCAAAGTCTAACCTGAACAGATGTGCCGTCATACAGTTCCGTCCCCTCGTAATTTAGAACTCTATCATTAGGGACTATAGGAGTGCCATTTACATATACTGTATTATCATCCAAAGACACTTCACCATCTACAGAGACATTCGTAGTCATAAAAGAGTAAATATCTTCTACTCCAGTTATTCTAATAGTGCAACTATCCCCATTATTCTGATGAGCATAACTAAATAAAGCTTCAGACACATGCATATCTCCACTTAAGGTTATTCCAAAGTCATCCGCTAATTGTTCCTCTTCCGATATAGAATCCGGTTTGTAAGACATTATGTGATTACGAGTGTACCGATGCGATGTTATTACAACACATCCAAATATCAGTAAAACAATGAATATCAATATGCCAATAATTGTTGTTGTGTGTTTTTTCATTCAATTAACTCTATCAATTGATTCAAATCATCTATACGAGATTCTACTTCTATTCATAATGCCTCCACCAACAATAACAACCATATCAATTTAACACGTCAGCATAATAGCATCAATCCTCGATGGTTCTCTTATGTAACCAATGCAAATTACCAACTCACCTCAAAAAGAATTCGCTCAAGAACTTGACTTTAAAGACCCTTCCCCATATAATTCATAGGCTGACAGACAGCAATATGGTGGGATTAGTTCAGCTGGTTAGAGCGCCAGTTTGTGGCACTGGAAGTCATGGGTTCGAATCCCATATCCCACCCCAACTTTTACAAAACCCTGTCACTGGGGTGTCGCCAAGGGGTAAGGCACGGGTCTTTGACTCCCGTATTCGTAGGTTCAAATCCTGCCACCCCAGCCAAAACGACATAAAAAACTCTCGGAAATTCCCGAGAGTTTTTGTTTGCTTAAGTTTATCTTCTGTTCAGGGCAGATATATACGCGCTCCGTTAAGCTGCGTTAATACCTGATATCCCCTGCCCGTATAGATCGAGATATCCGCGGCTGCAGAATCGGGATAGATCGTGATGTAGAATGCGTGATTGCCGTTCTCCTTTATATAAAGCCAGAGGTAATCCTCTCCCATTACATCACTTAACTTAGGGATCTGCTCCTCCCACACGCCGTTTAAGATCTCGAGCACATCCTCATCAGTAATATCACCCTCATCAACTTCAATGCCGGTAACCCTGTACTGTGCCCCCTCGAAAAGAACATCATGGTCATCGCCGTAAGTAAAGTCACCGAAATACACAGAGTCCAGCACGCACTGCAGATTCATGTTATCCGGCATATCGTACTGCTCGTCAATATAAGCGTCAAAGTCATCCTCGAAGGTCTCATCCCAACGCTTATATGTCTCAACCAGATCATCATAAAAATCGTCGTCTTCAGACGTATACACATAGAAATAACCGTCCTTGGGAAGCACGGGAGAAGTAACACGGTACTGTCTGTCATCATAATTGGTCAGAGTAATGGTTATATCGCTTGTAACTTCTTCGCCGTATTTGTCGGAAAGGTACTCGATAATGAGTTCTCTGTCAGCATCGATCAGTTCTTTCTTCTTCACCTCGTAGTAGATACCGGCAGCAAGTATAGCCGTGACCAAAGAAGCAACAACAGCGATAGTGACTATCTTCAGGACCTTATGCTTCCTGATATAAGCAATTCCGAATATCAGCTGGTAAAGGATACAGATCGGATATATCGGAACTATACAAAGCCACAGGAAAATATTGGCGATAGCATCGAATCCGTATATGTACGGACCGCCGAACAGGCCGGACTGAGTACCGTGGATTCCGACTTCGATAAGCGGGATAAACGGAAGATAGCTTAAGAAAAACAGGACAACGCCTATTATTCCGAATACTTTCTTTGCTTTACCTATATTTTGAGATGCCATATCTATCACCTCCCCGATAAGGTGATAATACAGCATTTATTTTGATAGTCAAAACTTTTTGAGTGAATTCACACAATTTGCCACAATTCCGAACACAAGAAACCCCTCTGCAAGTACGTAGCAGAGGGGTTTCTTATGTATTTGGTGACCCATTGGGGGCTTGAACCCCAGGCCCCTTGATTAAAAGTCAAGTGCTCTACCAACTGAGCTAATGGATCATAAGAGCCATTGAATTATAAGGTAATAGCATGCTTAAATCAAGAATCACTTCGCTTCGCTGTCATCCGTAATCAAAGTCGCGGAGCCGTAAGCCTTAAGCGGTCTTCCATTCTCATCGAACTCAGTCGTGTATACAATTCGGAACGGTATCCTCTCTGCTGTAAGAGGAATAATACCCTCCAGGCGCTCAACGCCTTTCGCGAGCTGACGGTGCCAATCCATATACATATCGTAGTAGTCCATCGGGAACAGTCCGCTGTCGAATACGGGCTGAGGATAGTTCTCAACCACTGCAGGAACGCCCAGGTCTCTCATGCATCTTAAGCACGGTCTCATCTTCTTTGTGGAAATCTCATATTCCCACGCATAAGTATTGTTGTTCTCGCTCGCCATTCTGAATTTCTTCTCGCTGTCTGCAAGAGCCTCAAAACGTCTTCTGTCCGAAGTGATGTTTCTTACCATAGCGTAGAAAAGATACTGGTCTCCGGCACGGCCGATCATGCGAAGCTCGCTTCTTATAAGCACCTTCTCTTCCCCGCAGATCTTCGAACAGACCGTAGCCCAGACTTCACAGGTAACTTCCTCCTCGGTGATGATGGCATTGTTAAGAGCATCTATAAACTTCTTGGAGTTGAACTCATCCATCGCACCCAGAAGATCAAACCCGAGCATCTCCTTTGCCGTCAGGTTCATGCCGATCTCTCTTATGTATTTCTCGTTAACCCGTACGAACTCAATTTTTTTATCCTTGAACGTAAAGATCGCGGCAGGTCCTGCCATATGGTTAAACAGCAAAGTCTCAACTGACTGCGGATCCCAGAATCTTCCCGACTTGATCGAATGCATCAGTTCATTCACAGCAACAACAGGTTCGTGATCAAGCTTCTTAAGCTTCTCCTTGAACACATCTTCCTCGAGAGGCTTCGAATACAGGTAACCCTGGATATAATTGCAGCCGATGCTCTTCATGTAGTCCGCCTGCTCATTTGTCTCGACGCCTTCTGCAACGACCGGTGTATTGAGCCACTTGGTCATCTGAACGATGGAACTGATTATCGCGCCGCCGCGGCCTCCGATGTCACCTGACAGGAAGTTCATGTCAAGCTTGATGACATCGACATCAAGGTCCTTAAGGACGTTAAGCGATGAATAACCGCTTCCGAAGTCATCCATCTCAACTTTGTATCCGAGCTCATGGAACTTATCGATAACATCCGTCATAAGTTCCATGCCGCCAATCGCGGATGTCTCCGTAATCTCGATATGTATATACTCGACAGGAATATCGTACTCCTTACGTATACACTCGACCTGCTCGACATAGTCGTGGTTATACACATCGTAGCGAGACATATTGACCGAGATCGGCACGACAGGAATACCCTCATCAATACACTTTCTAAGGAACTTACATACGTTCTCGCATACGACGAGATCCGCACTGAAGACCATATCGTTCTTCTCGAATATCGGGATAAAATCAGAAGGCATCTGAAGGCCGTACAGAGGATGCTTCATACGCATCAGTGCCTCCGCACCGATCATCCTTCCTGTTACGTGATTCATCTTAGGCTGATAAACGTTATATATGTGGCCATAGTTGACCGCATCAAAGAAGTAGGAGACTAACTCCTGTTCAGTCATCTTACGGTGGGAATTCGAGTCTGACATAAGCGCCCCTCACTTTCAGACTTTTTTCTATTATATCAGAATTCGTCCACCTCGAGGGTATCGTAATGCACATACTGCCCCACCGGCTCCTGTGCGATATTGATCTCGGGGCCGTACACTTCCGGATCATAAAGATGGTCATAAGGATTCACGTCAGCATCGGAACACATGAAGTAATACCCGTAAGGCGAAGAGAAAGCGAGTGCATCACAGTGATACCACGCGCCCTCAAGATACACGAGGTTCCAGTAGTGCGGAGACCACGTGACAGGGTAGCGCTCTACAAGCAGATTCGGGATGCCTTCCATATCGAGAAAAGCCCTGCACACGGCATAGTATGTGTAGCAGTCTCCGCGAAGTGTCGTCAGGCCGTCATAAGCAGCGCAGGTCCAGTCCGTCCTGTCTGACGTTCCTGCATAGTACACGTTGTGGCTCGCCCAGCAGAAAATACGAAAAGCTTTTTCCACATCCGTCATATCCTCAGTATAGATCACGTACTGCTCGTTAAGTTGTCTGCAAAGGTCGTAGAGTTCTTCGGGGTCGTAGTATCTTTCGGGTCTTACACGAAGATTAAGTTCTATAGTTACGCTTGTGCTGTTGCCGTTCTCATCAGTCGCAGTGTATGTTACCTGATATATACCGGGCGTCGTCAGATCTACGGCTGAATTATCAACTTCAAGTACAGGCTCATCATCGTAATCATCAGTTACAGTTATTCCGTCAAGATAAGCAATGCTGTCTCCGATAAATGCTTCTATGTCGTGTGCTCCATAAACTAGCGGAGCCAGATGATCATCGATAACTATGAACGGCACTTCTACCGTACTCTCATTGCCGGACGCATCTGTGAGTAAAACTTCGAAGGTATACTCCCCTCCCTGCGAAACATCGGGAGTACCTATATATGAGACTGTCACCTGCGACAGATCGTAAATATCAGTAACAACATCAGCCGCATCAGGAAGATCCCCTGTATAAACAGTCTGAGGGACTGCCGTTCCAGAAGGTGCAGTCGTATCAACTACATTAAGCACAACATCCTGATGGAACTCCCTGCCGAAGTCTTCGAATTTGATTATAAGTCCGTAAGATCCAGGTACCGCCGTATCAATCCCGGTTACGTCTGTGAAGAAACCGGCATTCTTAACTTCTCCTGAAAGGAAGTCATCGATAGATATTCCTGTTCCGGTCTCGATGGTAACTTCAGTTACTATCTTGTCTCTTTGCTCCTGAATATGGCTGAACACATAAAAGCCTCCGCATGCAAGGCAGACTGCCAGCACGCCGATACCGATTCTTAATATGCCTTTCTTATTTTTATTAATTGAAGCCATGCAGAGATTATACAACAAAGACGAGGTCTTGCAATTATACACACATAGTGTAAAATTACACTGTGTCAATTGAGGAGGCCATAAGTATATGCTCGAGAACATTCTCATATATGTAATTGTTATATCAATCTATGCGATCATATTTGCTCTGATCGCAGGATTCATAGTATCTGTAGTCTTGTTTATTAAAGACGGCAAAAAAGCTAAGAAACAGAATACTAAGAGGCAAACAGGAGTTACAGCTTTCTTTATACTTATGACTTCGCTTTTTGTGATCTTACTCTTGATCACAGCAGCAATAATGTATCTTGCGTCGAGAGCTATGGTGGGAATGTAATGAGCGACAAGACTTTTATAAAGGCACTTATAATCACACTTGCAGTCTGTATCGGGCTTACCGCAGCGCATTTGGTCTACATCATGCATGCGTATGAGAATTCTTCCATCATCTACTTCATATCACAGGAGATGTGGCCATGAAGAAAGCTCTTATCCTTATTTTGACAGCGGCATTCTTCGTAGCAATTAATGCCTCACTCTATATGACTATTACCAGACGACTCGGACAGAACTTCTCCGGTACTGACCAGCTTCATATGGTGGATGTAGAACGTTACCTTCCCTTCGAAGAGGATTCTGATCTGGCGCACGTGAACAGCAGTCTGCTTTTCGACGAGGAGGATGACCTCCCTGTCCTCGATGGTGCTGCTGCGCTTGTTCCCGTGTATGCTTCCGTTATAGAGAACTGCTATCCCGAAGGATGCGTCACCTACGAAGGAGGCGTGTTCGATGATGATAATAAGTATGGAGAGAATTTCGCGGAGGATTCCGTGATGCAGTATCAGAATACGATACGCGGCTTTAACGCCGTGGTAGACGGCAGCACAGATGTTTTCTTCACTGCTCACCCGAATGCGGAGCAGATGCAGTATGCGGCAGATCAGGGAGTTGAACTTGAGATCGTGCCTATCGGCGTGGAAGCTTTTGTTTTCTTCGTTAATGCTGATAATCCCGTTGACGGACTCACAACTGATGAGATCCGCGCGATTTATAGAAACGAGATCACCAACTGGAGCGAGGTCGGCGGACCGAACCGCATGATCAATCCCGTAACGCGAGTAAGCGGCTCCGGCAGCCAGACCATGATGGACCGTTTCATGGAAGATAATATGCTGACAAGAAGAAACCCTCTGTCCATCTTCGGAGGATCCATCGGGTATTCATTCCGCTACTACCTGACGGGACTTGTCGGCAATGACGGCGTTAAGATGCTTTCCGTTAACGGTGTTTATCCGGATGCCGAGAACATCAGAAACGGCACCTACCCGCTTACGGCAAACTTCTATGTAGTTTACAGAGCAGACAACGACAACACGAATGTGCAAGCAATCGTTGACTGGCTTTTGTCAGAAGAAGGCCAGCATATGATCGAGGAAACTGGTTACGTGGGACTTATCTGAGATAGAAGCGGTCGAAGTCTTCCCTGGTATTGATGCCGTAGTCTGAATAGGAGAAACCTCCCTGCTCGACTCTGTATCTCTCGTACCACGCGAGGACTTCGTCTATGTTCGGAGTATCCACGTCTGCGAAGACTGCGATCTGCTTGATGATTGACAGACCGTAAGAAAAATCAGCCGTAAAGTATCTTGAATGGAAATCTGGGATGAGTCCCCCCTCGACTTCCACATAAGGAGTCTTCAGTCCCTTGAATGCAGGGATGCTGGATATCTTTGCAGTCATAGACTCGACTGTCGGACTCTCATAATGAATGCGAAGAGACTTTACGAACTCGAGTCTGAATTCAGGCAGTGCATGACAGATCTGCTGGACCTCTTCGTCGCACTTGATAAGAAGCTCAGATGATTCGTCAGACCATTCCTCGTAGAAAAGCGGCAATCTCTCATACACTACACCCGGCTCGTAATCCTTAAAGATAGTGCGAAGTCTCGTCGTATGAAGGATTGGATTCGACGGAGTCATAGTAAGATTCAGGAAGTTCGGGATCACGCGGCAAGGCTTATCGTAGATGCTCTCAATGATCGCAGCACACTCTTCTGCCTTCGAAGACGGAATAGCTGCGACATGAAGCTCCTTACGGTAGCCCGTGGACTTAACCGTATGCCCCTTCTGCACAAGGCGCGCTATCGCAGGCACGCGTTCCAGTGCGAAAAATACATTTCCCTTCTCTATGCACTTCTCGAAAGCACACTCACTTCCGCCGTTACCGGGAACAACACCTATAACAGCAGATGCTGGTGCATGCTCATAGACCTTCTGTGCTATGCCCTTCATGAGGTTCGAAGGAAGCGTAATCATGATAAGCTCGGCGTCACCGAACGCTTTGCCGGGATCATTAGTCGCGAGACTGATATCACCCTCGAGCGTGGTCACGCCGTTCTCATCAACGATATTAAGATGCTTGCTGAATACGGACGGGTCAGAGGTATAGGCAATTACATCATGCCCCTTTGCCGCGCAGTGCACCATGAACTGCGTGCCGACATTACCTCCGCCAACGACCGTTATACGCATAGATTATTCAGGCTTGGAAGCAGAAGCTCTCTTCTTCCTGGGCTTCTTCTTCGTAGTGATGAAAGTCATATCCTCGTCGCCATCGTTGTAATCGATAACAATATCCGTGACATCCTTAAGGCTGCCGTCGAGCGTCATGTCAGACAGCTTGTCTTCAATCTGTCTTCTGATGACCTTTCTTAACGGTCTTGCACCATACTTAGGATCGTAACCCTTCTCAGCGAGACGGTTAGCAGCACGGTCTGTGATGCTTCCGACAATACCCTTATCAGAAAGCACGGAGAATACTTCCTTCATCATGATGTCGACGATACTTCTGATCTGCTCGGGCTTGAGTTCACTGAAGATGATCGTGTCATCAACACGGTTCAGGAACTCGGGTCTGAATGTCTCCTTCAAAGCGGAGTTGACCTTGGACTCGAGAGCCTCCTCGGTACCGGAGAAGAAACCGATAGTCGGAGCCTTAGCAGTATTACCTGCGTTACTCGTCATGATTATGATCGCATTCTCAAAGTTAACGTGTACGCCGTGGCTGTCGGTGAGTCTACCCTCATCGAGCATCTGCAGCAACAGGTTAAATACATCTGCATGTGCCTTCTCAATCTCGTCAAAGAGAATTACGCAGTAAGGCTTATGTCTTACCTGCTCCGTAAGCTGACCTGAATCCTCGTGGCCTACATATCCCGGAGGAGAACCGATGAGCTTACTTACTGAATGAGGCTCCATGTACTCGGACATATCGATTCTGATCAGAGCCTCTTCGGTTCCGAACATAACCTCAGTAAGAGCCTTAACAAGCTCTGTCTTACCTACACCTGTAGGTCCTACGAATATGAACGATGCAGGCTTATGCTTCTTTGTAAAGCCTGAACGGTTACGTCTTACAGCCTGAGCAACGGCACTTACGGCCTTCTCCTGACCGACAACTCTCTCGTGCAGTCTCTCCTCCAAGTGAATGAGCTTCTCAGACTCACTCTCGGAGATGGACTTACAAGGAATGCCTGTCCACATCTCAACGACCTTAGCGATATCCTCGACAGTGATAGGATCAGGCTTAACCTCATCCTTCAAGCCGTCATACTCCTGCTGAGCCTTCTCAGCTGCAGCACGAAGCTCAGCGACCTTCGCATAGAACTGCTCGCGCTCTGACATCGTCAGGCTCTCCATCTTCTCTACCATGGAGGAATAATCCTTGTTGGCCTTATCGAGAGCTTCTTCAGCCTTCTTAAGCTTAACGAGCTTGATGTTATCGAGGTTAGCTCTGGAACCAGCCTCATCAATCAGATCGATAGCCTTATCCGGCAGATAACGGTCTGTGATGTATCTCTTAGATGCCTGAACCGCAAACTTAATGACCTCAGGTGAATAAGTGACATTATGATGCTTCTCATAATAGTCCTTGATACCCATGAGGATGCCCTCAGCTGTCTCTTCGGAAGGCTCGTTGACAATGACCTTCTGGAAACGTCTCTCAAGAGCCGAATCCTTCTCGATCTTCTTATACTCTGCAGTAGTCGTGGAACCGATGATTCTCAGTTCACCCCTTGCAAGTGCAGGCTTCAAGATATTGGCTGCATTGGTAGATCCTTCAGAATCACCGGCGCCCATGATCGTATGAAGCTCATCGATAACAAGAATGATATTCTCTTCTCTTATAGCTTCATTGATAACGCCCTTGATACGGTTCTCGAACATACCTCTGAACTGAGTACCTGCAACCATTGCAGGAAGGTCAAGCTGCCAGATCTGCATATTCTGAAGCTTCTCAGGCACAGAACCGTCAATGATCTTATTGGCAAGGCCCTGTGCGATCGCAGTCTTACCTACACCAGGCTCACCTATGAGAACCGGGTTATTCTTAGTTCTTCTGTTAAGTATCTGAACGACACGGTCGATCTCGACTTCTCTTCCGAGGATTCTGTCAATCTTGCCTTCCTTAGCACGCTCGGTAAGATTTGTTCCGAATTCATTAAGGAACTTCAATCTTCTCTTAGAGCCCTTACCGGAAGCCTTGCGTCCGCCGTTCTCTCCTGCTTCCTCGCCCTTATCCTTATTCGCACCGAAGATGGAATCCATGAAAGAGCTGATAGGATTATTAGAACCCTCAGCAGCGCTACCCGGACGCTTTCCATAGGAATCCTCAGACGGAATGTCAGAATCAGGACCGAAGTCAGCAACACCTACGTTGTTCTGATCGTCATCGATGAAGTCCATATCATCTTCGCCGTCGATGGGGAACGGATTATCAATATCGCTGAACTCCTCACCAAACTCGTCGCCTGCAATAGCCTTCAGGAAATCCTGGGGATTAGTCGCATTGCCTGCTTTACCGATGATATTCTCGACTCTGTCGCTCATCTCATCGATGTTGTCTCCGTTGATGCCCGCTGCTGCAAACATATCGCTTATACCGGCAAAACCAGACTCATAAGCGCACTTCATACAGTATCCGTCATCTATTCTTCTGCCGTTCTCATAACGGCTTGTAAAGACAATCGCTTGTCTTTGCTTACATACTGAACATAATGGCATATCTCTTCCTCTTTCCTTTTCCTCTTATTCCAGTTATTCCTTTATTTTCCTTCTAACCTTAGGTCCTGTCGATATCTCCAGAGCCTCAAGTTCAAGCTTCTCAGTATCAATAAACTCTTCAAGCTTCGCATACTGTCCGTTCTTCTTGGCTCTGTCGAGCAAAGGCTTTACGAACTGGCCTGTATACGAGCCCTTTACCTTCGCGACCTGCTCAGGTGTTCCCTTGGCTATTATCTCACCGCCGTTGTCCCCGCTCTCGGGTCCTAAGTCGATAATATAATCAGCAGTCTTGATAACATCAAGGTTGTGCTCTATTACAAGAACAGTATTGTTATTCTGCGTAAGACGCTCGAGTATGTCAACAAGTTTATGTACATCCGCCACATGAAGGCCCGTAGTAGGCTCATCCAGCACATAAAGCGTCTTACCCGTCGACCTCTTCGACAGTTCGGATGCGAGCTTCACTCTCTGCGCCTCGCCTCCCGACAATTCCGTAGAGGGCTGACCCAGCTTAATATAACCCAGTCCTACCTCTTTAAGCGTTCTTACTTTGCGGTAAATGTTAGGCACCGAAGCGAAAAACTCACATGCCTCATCCACGGTCATATCAAGCACATCCGCTATGTTCTTGCCCTTATATTTTACCTCAAGTGTCTCTCTGTTATAACGTCTGCCCTTACATACGTCACACTTTACGTAGACATCCGCAAGGAAATGCATCTCTATCTTGTTCACGCCGTCACCGTTACAAGCCTCGCAGCGTCCGCCCTTAACGTTAAAACTGAAGCGTCCGTTCTTATAACCGCGCATCTTGGCATCCGGCGTATTGGCATACAGGCTTCTTATAAGATCGAAAACGCCAATATACGTCGCAGGATTGCTTCGGGGCGTTCTTCCGATAGGAGACTGATCGATAACGATCAGCTTATCGAGGTTCGAGTAACCCGTGATACCCTTGCACTTAACCTTCTGCTTACGGGCTCCGTTAAGCTCATGCTGCAGGATCGGAACCAGCGTGGAGTTAACAAGTGATGACTTACCTGATCCTGAGACACCCGTAATACAAGTAAACAGACCAAGAGGAATATCCACGTCAATATTCTTCAGGTTGTTAACAGAAGCCCCCTTTATACTCAGAACCTTCTTAGGGTCAATCTTTCTTCGGTCAGAAGGCACAGGAATGAACTTCTTGCCGCTTAAGTACTGACCTGTGATAGATTCGGGCACCTTACAGATCTCATCCGCCGTACCCTGTGCTACCACCCGGCCTCCGAGCACGCCCGCACGAGGTCCGATATCGACTATATGATCAGCCGCACGCATCGTGTCTTCATCGTGCTCGACAACGATAACCGAGTTACCGAGGTCTCTTAACTTGATTAAAGTATTCAGAAGCTTCTCATTATCCCTCTGATGAAGACCGATAGAAGGCTCATCGAGAATATAGAGCACTCCCTGCAGACCTGAACCAATCTGAGTAGCAAGTCTTATTCTCTGGGCCTCACCGCCTGACAAAGTCATGGCAGGACGGCTTAAGGTCATATACTCAAGTCCTACGTCAGACAGGAACTGCAGTCTCGCCTTAATCTCGCGCATGATGGGTGCGGCTATAGTCTCATTACGCTTAGTAAACTTCAGCCCATCAAAGAACTTCAATTCATCCTTAACAGACTTGTTCGTAAGCTCACTTATGTTGATCTTATTGATCAGGATAGACAGGCTCTCCTTACGAAGTCTGGCGCCGCCGCACTGGGGACATACATCAACGCTCATATACTGCTCGTAATGCGCCTTGGCATCCTCGCCGTATGCTTCCCTGTAACGTCTCATGATGCTCGGCACAAGGCCTTCCCATGCAGCATAGTAATCGTCATCTCTTCTGTACACGCTGTTCGTGGTATCGATCTTCATCTTTACCCCGTCATTACCGTACATGATGATGTCCTGTATCTTCTTCGGAAGCTTGCAGTAAGGCGTATCAAGAGAGAACTTATACTTCTCGGACAAAGCGACCGCGAATCCTCTTCCCCAGCTCTTGGGGTCACCGAAGTTCCATCCGCCCGCTGTGATCGCACCTTCATTGATAGAAAGCTTCGGATCTGTGATACAAAGTTCAGGATCAACATGGATAAGAGATCCTATACCCGAACACTCAGAACATGCACCGTAAGCGTTATTGAACGAGAAGCTTCTCGGAGTGATCTCGCCGTATGAGATGCCGCAGTCAGGGCAAGACAGATTCTGCGAGAACAGTTCCTCACTGATCTCATACGTCTTCTGACCGTCCTCATTCTCGCTCTTAACAACCTGAGCCTCGACAGTAAGCAGACCTTCAGCAAGCTTAAGCGCCGCCTCACAGGAATCATAAAGTCTTGTTGTATTCGAATCTCTTACGACAAGTCTGTCGATGACGACTTCGATCTTGTGCTTCTGATTCTTATCAAGCTTTAAGCCATCGAGCTCTTCGCCCAAGTCATACATGGATCCGTCGATCCTTGCACGGACATAACCGGACTTTCTGTAATCCTCAAGAACCTTCGTGAACTCACCCTTCTTACCTCTTACAGTCGGAGCCATGACGATAAGTCTCGTGCCTTCCGGATAGACCTTGAGCTTATCTACGATCTGGTCGATAGTCTGCGAAGTAATGGGCTTGCCGCACTTCCAGCACACAGGCTGGCCTACGCGCGCGTATAAAAGTCTTAAGTAATCATATATCTCGGTGACTGTACCGACTGTAGACCTCGGGTTATGGCTCGTTGTCTTCTGATCGATAGAGATAGCAGGAGACAAACCCTCGATGCTGTCTACATCGGGCTTCTCCATCTGACCTAAGAACATACGGGCATAAGAAGACAGGGACTCCACATATCTTCTCTGTCCCTCTGCATATATAGTATCGAAAGCGATGGAACTCTTACCTGAACCTGACAGTCCCGTCAGCACCACAAGCTGCTCTCTGGGTATATCGAGATCAATATTCTTGAGGTTATTCTCCCTCGCCCCGTGTATCCTTATATACTTATATTCTTTCATATTGCCTCTATCGAAATTATGTTCGTTTTCTAAAGATATCCTATCATACCACAGAATAATAATCCATACACCCTTGCCAATTCGAAAAGGCTGTGATAATATACTCGAGCGTTTCGTCTTGCGCATTAACAATTCGCTTATAGATGGCCCCATGGTCAAGCGGTTAAGACGGCGCCCTCTCAAGGCGCAATCACGAGTTCGATTCTCGTTGGGGTCACCACTTATAAACCCGGTTCACTCGAACCGGGTTTTCTTTTGTTTTATAAACCACGACCTGCGCAGCATCGACGAATTACACTTTAAACGCTCCAGAATCTCATTAATTCAAATACTACCATTGCCGCTGCAAAAGATACGTTGCCGAGTACGTTTACTATGTACTTAAACTTACCCTTGCCGCCCTTGGTGAGAGCTTTGACGGATACAAATGCTGACGCGAGACACACTGCAAAGCAAAGCATCTGCACGAAGCAGCCAATGACGCCCTGCATCTTATACAGTCCGTACTGTTCGTTCAGCACACTGAGCCAGAAAACGATGACACCGGCAGAGACGATCTTAGCAATCTGCGCTGCCGTAATGATCTTTGAACCTTCATAGGGCTTATTCTTCCCGGCAATTACTCTGATGAGCTTGATGATAAGAAGCACGGCTGCAGCAAGTACGATCAACACATAAAGACACATCAAAATAAGCTCAGCTGCCAGCCCCTTCTCGGTAACATAACCGGAAGACGCGATATCGAACACGCGTGTGCCGTCATCGAGAACCTTATACTCAGCCGCCATTCCTAACGAATCATCTTGTAAGTAAAAAGCATCCTCGGCAAATCTTGTAATGGTATACATGCCCGCGACATCGTACTCATCTTCGCTTACGCGCGTAATCGGCATGAGTCCCAACATCGACATGAATCTCAGAGGACCGCGTCTCCACGACCTCGCGCTGATGCAAAGCCCCGACAGATCCTGCGAAGAAAGGTCACCGCATGTTGTCTCCGGTATCTGAATGACAGAATCACCGAACACGAGCTCATCCATGGCATGATGAGGATTACCGCTGCCATTCATAAGAGTAACAACACCGATGCCGCTTACGGGATCGAATTCAAGGTTAGCGGAGCCGCCGTTGGTTCCCCCGTTGTGGCCCAATGTGGATGCATATTCATAATCGGCAAGCCAGAAACCGTGACAGCAGGAAGCAATATCAGTACTGCCGCAGAACATAGTGGCAGAGAACAATTCATCTCTTGTGGACTCGTTCTCGAACAGAGGATTCTCGTCTGACACAAGAGCGGAACAGTATAGTGCCATATCCTCGATCGAACCGCAGGCAGCACCTGCAGGATACGGCATGATGAAGCAAAGCTGATGACCCTGGGACACCCATATATTGCCGGACTTCGCATAAGATACTAACTGCTGTCTTCTCTCGTAAACCCACTCGTTATCGTTATGTGCCGGTGCGATGGCAGTGTGATCCATACCGAGCACATCGAAGATATGCTCATGTACATAATCCACATAAGACTGGCCTGTGATGCACTCGACTACATAGCCTGCGAGTGCCGCACCGTAGTTGCTGTAGGAAGCAACCTCGCCCGGGCGGTACATCTGTACCGGCTCTGAATACTGCAAAGCTTCACCCAGATCCATGATGTCATTCTCATCTGTGACCTGCATCGCCCATGTCGACTCACCCCAGCCGGCATTGTGGTTCATGAGATTCAGCATGGTGATGGGATCGTCATATCTTAAGTTATGGAAGAATCCTTCAGGCAGGTAATTACGGATATCTTCGTTAAGGTCTATCCTGCCCTGCTCCCAAAGCTGCATAACACTTACCCAAACCAATGTCTTGGAGCAAGAACCCCACTCGTAAACAGTGTCATCAGGAGTCGCCTCGATTCCGTTCTCAATGTCGATGTAACCGAACGCGCCGGAGTAGACCATCTCGTCGCCGTTTACGACTGCAACCGCGAACGAAGGATACTCGTTCTCATTCTCGGAAGCCCACTGCTCGATGCGGCTTCCGACCTCGTCGAGCGGGATGCCCGAAGGCGTCTGCGCTTCGGCTGCAAGAGCAGTCGCGGACAAGCCCGCGAGCACTGCAACTGTTGTTATACCCGAAAGAATTTTCTTAAGCATATCTATACCTCCTTAGATGTTATACATCGTAACACGAGGTATAGTTTTCTGTCAACGGGGATTATGAATATCCTGCTGTTTATTCTTGAATCTTGTAAGGTCCTCGTTCATCTGATCGGCGGCCTTCTTGTCAAGGAACCATCCTATTATGACTACGCCGGCGTAGATGATGACCACGCTGATTGCAACAGACACGGCTGTCACAACAAGGTTGCGGTCGACCGGATGTCCTCCGAACATGAAGGCAAGTATCAGGACGACCGTCATCAGCATCTGCACGGCATTCTTAACCAGAGTCTGCTTTACGGTCAGCTCCTTCCCGTCCCGTGTTATGAGTGCTGGAATGGTACCTATAACCCCGTAGATCAGAGGATACATGAATACTTCATAGCCGAACTTCTGTTCAGGCCTTAAGAGGAGACCCAGAACGAGCATCGCGGCATTGATCAGAGCAACGCTTATGAAGAAGCTTCCGAGCATGTTTTTAAGCTTGTCCTTCACCTTCTGTCACCTCTTAGTTTCTCTTTCATATCAGGCACGTATTTACGTGAGACAATAACGTCCTCACCGTTACTAAGCCGGCATAGGAAACGTCCGTTAAGTGCAGGGCGTATCTGTTCTATCTTCATCAGGTTCACCAACACCTGCTTGGAGATCCTTAAGTAATTCTCGGCGGGCAGCATATCCTCGAACTCATAAAGTCTTCTGCGTGACTCATAGCAGTCCTTATCAAGATAGATAAAACACCTGTCATCCACGGCTTCAACATAGAGTATGTCGGACAAAGCGATACGGTACTGTTTCTCGTCCTTGTACGCCTCCACATGTCCGTCCCTAAGCTTTATGAAACGCACGATCTCATTCACGCGCTCATTCACACGCCAACATCCGATCTCAATGTATTCCTTCTGCGAAGGATCTATGTTCTTAATATTGATCTCCATCAAAGATAGCTCTCGTTTACGGTAAACTGTCCTTCACCTTTAAGATAGCAGTTGAAGAAATCAAGCACGATTCGATTCAGAGTATCAGTGCACTCTTCGTGATTCACCGTACTGTCTGAAGTATTGAGTAAACCCGCGAGCGCCGGGCTGAACAGCGGCAGGTCCGTAAGGTCCATATGAGCCGCGCCGGTAAAATATGTGCTGAAGCCTTCGTCTGCGTTATCAAGTATAACATTATTCGAGTACGTATATCCCGTCTCATAAGCTTCCAAACGACTTTGATGGTGCTCGTCGTTATCGATAGCGAGGATGGGGGTTGCGTATCTTTCTTCGTTAACCTGAGGCATTCCGTTGCTGACTCCTGTCTGCTCACCGAGCATGGTACCGTCGATGTCGATGACCGCCGAGATGTCTGCTCTTCTTCCGACAGTAACTGCCGTCGCGCCTCCGAGAGAGTGTCCCATCAGGCCGATCCTGGATGTGTCCATGAGTCTTCCCCACTCCTGCTCATAAGTCTCATTCTCCAGCTCATCTATGACAAAATTCATATCCTCTTCGCGAAGCCTCATCCATTCGGATGTTATCTCATAAACCTCTTCCTCGCTCATGTCATTATCATTTCCTCCTACAAATAAAGCAGTTTGGAGAAACTCCGGATCAACGGTGATAAGCCCGCCTTCGGAATCGTGAGTGAAGAACGAATGATAGGGATGGTCCAGACTTGCCACTACATAACCGCGACTTGCAAGCTCCATGAATGTCGATGCATTGCTCTGATAATAACCGAATGCGCCATGTGAGAATATGACAAGAGGAAGAGAGTGACTTGCGATATCTTCATCATCGGGATAGTAGAAATGAACCGGTACTTCTCTATAGGAACCGTCATTCTCAAACTCCTCGACACGTGATTCATCTGTCATGATTATGCTGTCTTCCTTAACCTCATATTCTCCGGTTAAAGGTCTTCCGTGATAATCGGCAAAAACGAACGCCGGTATCATATTCACAGTAAGAAGAATTACACTTATCACTGCACTCATTACGATGGCAAACTTCTTTTTGGTCTTATTGTTCTTCCTGTATAAGACCGCGAACAAACCTGCAACAGCGATTCTTACCACAAGTATGGTAAGCAGAGCCATAAATCTGAATCCGAGGTCGATACCCGGAAGGAAGACCATAAGAAGAAAGAGAACGAGTTCCGCAGAATCCGCCACGAACCTTCTTGGGGTCCATCTTCTTTTCGATGAGGTGCGGGTAAGCTCAAATGCCGTAAACCCGAGTTCCAGTATCAGTAATGCTGCAAGTAAAATGTATGCCATATAGTGCACCGCCTTTCTTACGGCGACTATATGGCATTACATAACCGTTCTCAACAGCTTACACGGCAAGATGCATTTTGCCGCGGTAAGATGCACAAATATCAGTCGAATCGCTCATCAATTACACGCTTCGTCTTCTTCTCCGACCTGGGCAGCAAGCCGAGCTCGACTACCTTAACGATAGGAGTGAAGCCGATCTTAGACTTAACAGCAGCTGCGATCTTCTCAGACAGATCATTAAAGTCATACTCACCCGAAGTCTCAACATAGATTCTCATCGTGTCGCGGCCGTCGAGGTGTGAGATGCGGATCTGATACTCGGAAGAAAGCTCAGGGAATGTCTTCAGCACTTCCTCGATCTGAGCCGGGAATACATTAACACCCTTGATCTTCATCATGTCGTCTGTTCTGCCCTTAATGACATCGATACGGGGGAACTTCGAGCCGCACTTACAAGGCTCAGGAATGATACGTGACAGGTCATGAGTTCTGTAACGGATAAGAGGTGCACCCTCCTTAACAAGAGTCGTGATTACGATCTCACCCCACTCGCCGTCCGGCAGAGGCTTCAGCGTTACAGGATCAATGATCTCGAGATAGATATAATCATCCCAGTAATGCATATACTTCTCGCCCGGGCAGTTGATACCGATACCGGGACCGTAGATCTCAGTAAGACCATAGATATCGAACAACTCGATGCCGAGCTCATTGTGAATTCTCTCACGCATCTTATCGCCCCATCTCTCAGAACCGATAACACCCTTCTTAAGGCAGATCTTATCCTTGATGCCTCTCTTCTCGATCTCTTCAGCAAGAAGCAATGCGTAAGAAGAAGTGGCACAAAGCACAGTCGACTTCATATCCATCATAAACTGAAGCTGCTTATCAGTGTTGCCGGGACCCATCGGGATACACATAGCTCCGAGTTTCTCGGCACCTAACTGGAATCCGATTCCGGCAGTCCACAGGCCGTAACCGGGAGTAATATGAATGCGGTCAGTATTTGTAATTCCCGCCATCTCGTAGCAGCGCTTGAACTGAATAGCCCAATCATCTACATCCTTAGCTGTATAAGGAATGATTACGGGAAGTCCCGTAGTACCTGAAGAAGAATGGATACGAACGATCTCTTCCTCGGGAGCAGTCATGAGTCCGAGAGGATAAGCC
>JAEEGI010009934.1_pt1 | contig 20755 bp, 16 predicted proteins | sample 8958751 | NCBI WGS metagenome assembly JAEEGI01 (sample SAMN16246545, study PRJNA631951) | gut metagenome | biome: gut microbiome; feature: rumen; material: KS-attached | host: Bos | place: Iran: Karaj | collected 2018-10 | reverse complement strand
GGATATTATCATTAAGATATGTTTCTTCAAATTTCACTTCTTTCCTTTCCTTAATTAGGTGCTTGTCGATAACAGTAGTATGCAATAAACAAATAGAGAATATTCGGCATCCAAGCCGCCAAGATGGGTGGGGTATCGGCATTGATGGCGAAGGTAGCGCTGATGGTCTGGAGCAGGATATAGGTAAACGACAATCCCAGACCGATGCCCAGAGACAGTCCCATGCCGCCCTTCCGTTTGCGAGAAGACAAGCTCACGCCGATAATGGTGAGGATAAACGAGGCAAAAGAGGTCGCTATGCGCTTATGATATTCCACCTCATACTGGACGACATTGCCCGATCCTCGCTGGGTTTGCTTGGAGATATACTGTCTGAGCTCAGAGGATGTCAATGTCTCTTGCTGACCTTTCGAGAACACCAAATCCATCGGTTCCATCTGAATAACGGTGTCGATGACTATACCTTCCGTAATCTCTTCCTTGAGACCTTTAAGCTTGCGTATCTTGTAGTTGCTGGCTTTCCAGTGATAGCGCGTGTCGCTAATGGAGTCGTAACGAATCATAGAGGCTGTCATGTGACTGACCAGCTTCTTATTCTCAAACTTATCCAACGAGAAGCCATAGCCCGTCTTCGTGCGGTTATCGTAACTCTGGATATAGGCGATGATACCAGGACCCACCATTAACTGGACATTACTAGCAGAGAGCGTTCGACGGGAATTCTTGTATTTGGCCTCAAAGTCTTGTCTGACCACAGTTCCGTGGGGAATAACGCTTGATCCGAGGTAGAAGTTCACCAGCGCAATCAGTGCTGCAGAGAGCAGATAGGGTTTCATGAGCCGCTTGAAACTCACGCCAGCAGCGAGCATGGCGATGATCTCGCTGTTGCCAGCCAACTTGGAAGTGAAGAAGATGACGGCAATAAAGACGAACAAAGGCGAGAACAGATTAGCGAAGTAGGGCACGAAATTGGCATAGTAATCGAAGACGATAGCTTTCAATGGAGCCCCATAAGTCGCAAATTTGGACAAGTTCTCATTGACGTCAAAAACGATGGCAATGGAGATAATCAGCGCAATAGAGTAGATATAAGTGCCAATGAACTTGGCCATGATATAACGGTCAAGTCGTGTGAGATATCGTGTTAGCAACTTCTTCATCGTCTCTGTCCTAATTGTTCTATAACACCCTTCTTCCATTGCACGAAGTCACCAGCCAGAATATGCTGGCGGGCATCGGTGACCAGACGCAGATAGAAAGCCAGATTATGAATCGACGCAATCTGCATGGCCAGCAGTTCCTGTGCCTTGAAAAGGTGATGCAGATAGGCTTTGGAGTGAATCTGGTCGATAAGACATCCGTCAGGATCGATAGGGGAGAAGTCGTCCTCCCACTTCTTGTTTCGCATGTTCATCGTGCCCTCGTAGGTGAAAAGCATCGCATTACGACCATTGCGGGTAGGCATCACGCAATCAAACATATCCACACCACGTTCGATGGCTTCGAGGATATTCTGCGGCGTTCCGACACCCATCAGGTATCGTGGACGATCCTTGGGGAGGATGTCGTTCACGACCTCTATCATCTCATACATCACTTCAGTAGGCTCACCGACAGCCAGTCCTCCAATGGAAGCGCCACCACCATCGTTCAGGTGGGTCAGTACATCACAGACATGTTTGGCAGCATCCTGACGCAGATCCTTATAGGTGCATCCCTGTACGATGGGGAACAATGTCTGCTTATAGCCATAGAGAGGCTCTGTCTCATTAAAGCGCTTCACACAGCGTTCCAGCCATCGCTGAGTAAGTCCCAGAGAGTTCTTGGCGTATTGGTAATCGCTCTTTCCAGGAGGACATTCATCGAGTGCCATCATGATATCGGCACCGATGATACGCTCCGTATCCATGACATTCTCGGGGGTGAAAATGTGTTTCGAACCATCGATATGACTCCGGAACTCACAACCTTCTTCTTTCAACTTACGGATACCCGTCAGTGAGAACACCTGAAAGCCACCGGAGTCTGTAAGGATAGGGCGATCCCAGGTGTTGAACTTATGAAGTCCACCAGCCTTTCGCAAGATGTCAAGACCTGGGCGCAGATAAAGATGATACGTGTTACCAAGAATAATCTGCGCCTTCACTTGTTCGCGCAACTCAGAGAAATGGACACCTTTCACAGTCCCGGCAGTACCGACAGGCATGAAGATGGGCGTGAGAACCTGCCCATGATCAGTCGTTATCACGCCGGCACGGGCATCGCTCGCTGTATCCGTATATTGCAGTTCGAATGTCATGATTTCGCTTTTTGGTCTTTTTCTTCCTCTATCGTGAAATCGAGCGGATTCTTCACAATCTCATCGGTAAGGGCAAACTTCCACACATCCTGTACATTCTCCACGTAGTGGAATGTGACGCCCTTCAAGTACATATCGGGTATCTCGAGAATATCCTTTTCATTCTCCTGACACATCACGATATCGGTGATGCCTGCACGCTTAGCAGCAAGGATCTTCTCCTTGATACCTCCTACGGGCAATACCTTTCCACGAAGTGTGATTTCTCCCGTCATAGCTGTATTCTTACGCACCTTACGCTGGGTAAGCGCAGAGGCAATCGAAGTGGCAATGGTAATGCCAGCCGAAGGACCGTCTTTAGGTGTGGCACCTTCCGGCACATGGATATGGATGTTCCAATTGTCAAAGATACGATAGTCGATGTTCAACGTATCAGCATGGGCCTTCACATATTCCAATGCCAGGATAGCCGATTCCTTCATGACATCACCAAGATTACCTGTGAGTGTCAGTTTTCCATTCTTACCTTTCGACAAAGAGGTCTCAATGAAGAGGATCTCACCACCCACGCTTGTCCAGGCAAGACCTGTCACCACACCAGCGTAATCATTGCCCTGATAGATGTCGCGATAAAATGGCGGTTTTCCGAGCAGATCCTCAATCTCTGTTGGCGTAATCTTCTTATAGTCTGTATTATCCTCCAACTGACGCTTGTAGGCAATCTTACGGAGTGCCTTGTTGATTTGCTTCTCCAACTGTCGCACGCCACTTTCACGAGTATAGCGCTCGATAATCATCTCGATGGCAGCCTTATTGAAGGTAGGCTTCATGCCTTTCACATTCTGACCGGTGTTCTCGAGTTCACGCGGAATCAGGTGTCGCTTGGCAATCTCGATCTTCTCTTCTGTGATATAGCCACTCACTTCGATGATCTCCATACGGTCTAACAGCGGACGGGGAATGGTTCCAAGATTATTGGCCGTTGCGATGAAGAGCACCTTCGACAAATTGTAGTCCACGTCGAGGTAGTTATCGTGGAAAGCATTGTTCTGCTCGGGGTCCAATACTTCCAGCAATGCTGATGCCGGATCACCGTTGTGGGTGTTCTGTGTCACCTTATCTATCTCGTCCAGAATGAACACGGGATTAGAACTTCCTGCCTTCTGGATAGACTTGATAATACGCCCAGGCATCGCACCGATGTAAGTACGGCGATGTCCTCGGATCTCTGCCTCATCATGTAAGCCACCTAATGACATACGCACATACTTGCGCTTCATGGCAGAGGCAATAGACTTTCCCAAAGAAGTCTTACCAACACCTGGAGGACCATACAAACAGATGATAGGACTCTTAAGGTCACCTCGGAGGGCAAGCACGGCCATATGTTCCAGGATACGCTCCTTGACCTTCTCCATACCGTAATGGTCCTCATCGAGGATTTTCTGCGCCCGTTTCAGGTCAAGATCGTCTTTGGTATATTCTTCCCAAGGCAGACTGACAAGTGTCTGCAGATAGTTGAGCTGCACATTGAATTCCGGACTCTGCGGATTCAGATTGTCCAGCTTCTCCACTTCCTTGAAGAAAGTCTTGTTGATCTCAGCCGGCCAGTGTTTCTTCTCGGCCTTTTGTATCAGTTCGTATTTCTCAGGCGAAGAGTCATTTCCCATCTCCGCCTGCATGTTCTTGATCTGTTGCTGCAGGAAATAGTTACGCTGTTGCTCGTCGATGTCTTCGCGTGTTTTGTTCCGGATGTCTGCCTTCAGATTCTGGAGGTTGATCTCACGATTGATAATTTTCATCACGTTGAAAAGTCGTTCCTTGACAGAGTCCATCTCCAAGAGCTTCATCTTTTCCTTGGTAGTAAAGGGCATGTTGGAACAAACGAAATTCAATGCCATGATATCGTTTGAGATATTCTTGATGGCGAAAGTGGCTTCGTCAGGAATATCTTCAGAAACATTGATATACTCATTGACAATGTTTCTCAGATCCTCCATAGCAGTCTTAAACTCACGGTCGCGCTTTTCCGGATCGATGTCTTCCAGTGGCTCTACGTCACCTTCAAGATAAGGTATCGTCTGGGTCAGTTGTTTAAGTCGCAGACGTCCTTGACACTGGACGATGGCTGTGATATTCCCATTAGGCAGCGAGAGTAGCTTCACGACCTTAGCGAAAACACCAGTTTCATAAAGGTCTTCCTGCATGGGCACATCGACATCTGGATCACGCTGACAAACGACTCCTATAAGTTCGCCTCGCTTCTCAGCCTTCTGAACCACCATCTTGCTAGAGTCGCGGCCAATGAGGATAGGGGAGACCACCCCTGGGAAGAGAACGAGATTACGAACTGGGAGTATGGGCAGATTATCGGGCGTTTTACCTTTGATGATATCGTGAAAATCGCCTTCAACATCGGCTATCATCTGAAATGCTTGATTCTTATTAGGATTACTCATATCTTTCTTTTCTTGTTTATCTTGTAAATTGGTTGCAAAGTTACTAATAATAATTAAGAATGACGAATTAAGCGCATAGAATTAACAAATAATTAGTAACTTTGCAGCCAAATAGGATAAGAAATGGCCAATGAACACTTCCAATTTCGACAATTCACCGTCTGGCAAGATCGCTGTGCGATGAAGGTTGGTACAGACGGAACCCTTTTGGGTGCCTGGAGTCAGGCTCCGATAGGGGAGTGCCGCATATTGGATATTGGAACGGGCACAGCTTTGGTGGCACTCATGATGGCCCAGCGTTATCCACAAGCCCGACTTACAGCCATTGATATCGATGGGGATGCTGTCGCACAAGCGCAAGATAATGTGATGAAATCGCCATTTTCCACTCGGATTACCGTTCTTCAGGCTGATGTTCGGAACATGCCTGGTGAAGAAGGATTTGATGCCATCGTCAGCAATCCGCCATATTTCGTTGATTCTTTGTCTTGTCCGGATCCTCAGCGGAATACGGCTCGTCATACGGACAGTCTTTCATATCATGATTTGATGTATTCCGCTTCTAAACTGCTGAAAAAAAATGGCATTTTCTCCGTGATTATTCCTGAGGATAATTTGTCAAAACTGGAATCTGAAGCGTATCTTAACGGTTTGTTCAGAAGTCGACTTTTCCATATTCATACGACACCAAGAAAGCCCCCTAAAAGATGCTTGATTGAATTTTTAAAAAGCGCTGGACGGCAATCAGTTATAGAAGACGTCGTTTTGGAGAATTCTCTAGGCTTGAGAAGTGATTGGTATCATCAACTAACTAAAGATTTCTATATAAGATGAAAATTTCAATAATACAACTCGATATTGTTTGGGATAATCCTTTACAGAACATATCTAAGGTAGAAGAGATTATCAAGCAACAACCCAACAGCGATCTTTATGTCTTACCAGAAATGTGGGCAACTGGTTTTGCCACAGAACCATTAGGTATAGCTGAGGACGAATCAGATAGTTGTTCTTTAAAATGGATGCAAGACTTTGCTGACCGTCAGAAATGTGCTATTTGTGGTAGTCTGGCCATTCGTACTGACGATGGAACCTATAGAAATAGGCATTATTTCATCAATGGCCGTTCTCGTAAAGTAGAATATTATGATAAACACCATCTTTTCACTTATGGCAAGGAAGACAAATTCTACCAATCAGGAGAGGACCATACCATCGTAGATTATGAAGGATTCAGATTTTTACTCCTGACGTGTTACGATCTGCGATTTCCTGTGTGGAGCCGCTATGCCGACGCCTTACGGTTCGATGCGATTATCTGCGTTGCCAATTGGCCTTCCAGCCGTCAGAATGCCTGGCAAATACTGACTCGTGCCAGAGCCATTGAGAACCAAGCTTATCTTATTGCTTGTAATCGTGTGGGCAAAGACAACTATTGCTCGTATCTTGGTCAAAGTGCGATCATTGATCCAATAGGAAAAACGCTCATACATTGTCAGCCAAACCAGGAATCAATTGCTACTGTTGAGATTGATTTGGAAACAGTCAATCATTACAGGAACAAATTTGCAGTTCTTGAAGACCGGGATTTGTTTTAATTCAAATCAATCCTTATTTCTTCATTTGCGTGAGTCAGGAGTAGTGTATTTGGAGTATTCCATTTCTCTTATTTATCATAATGCCGATTCTAATCCAAAACCACGTATCCTCAAAAATAAAGAATCTACAAATGTCTTAGCTTATCTAAGCCCACTTGTAGATTCTCACGGATGGTGTGCTTAATGATCAGATTAGAAAGGAAGATCATCAGCAGAACCTTCTGCAGCTGGTTCCTGTGCCGGTGGGAATGGTGCTGTTGCGCCAGCTGGCGGGAATGGTGCAGCTTGTTGCATACCAGCAGCGGGCTGAACTTGTCCGCGGATTACATTGTATGCACGAATATCGTTGAACCAACGACCATTATACTCTCTTGCATCAATATCGAACTGAATTGTAATATCTTCTCCCTGCTGGATATTGAACTGCTTAATACGGTCCTCACCAAAAATATTAAAGAGACAACGTTTAGGATACTGACCAGGAACTTCAAGAACATATTCCTGAGTCATCCACTGATTACCTGTACGAGCAGAAACGCCGCCACGTGGTTCCATAACGGCGATAATTTTACCTGTTAATTCCATCTTGCTAATTGTTTTTATTTGTTGAATTTTTCGTTTTCATGCTGCGAAATTACTAAAAATAGTTTGAATACGATAATTTTCTGCTTAAAAATTTTCTCATTACAACGTTTTTTTGTAATTTTGTCCTCAATTATTAAATATGTAATTAAGAACATAAGAAAACTATAAAAGCTATGCGATTTACATTATCAAGTACCGCTCTGAGCTCCAAGCTCTCTGCACTCTCTCGAGTGATTAACAGCAAGAACGCCCTCCCAATTTTGGGCGATTTCGTTTTTGACATTCAAGACGGAATGCTGTATCTGACAGCATCAGACAGTGAAAACATCATGAAAACTCAACTTCAGCTGACTGAAAGTGATGGCAATTGTCGTTTTGCCATTGGCAATCACGATCTGCTGGAGGCCGTGAAAGGCTTCTCAGAGCAGCCCATCAGCTTCGAGGTTAATATGGAGCAAAATATCGTTAAGATATCCTATCAGAACGGTTTGTTCAGTCTGCCTATTGATAATGCTGATGAGTTCCCGATGTCACAGCCTGTAAGTGACTTTGCCAATACAATCACCATTCCCAATACCATCTTGGCAGAGAACATCAATCGCTCGATTTTCGCTACAGCTCAGGATGAGCTTCGTCCAGTGATGAACGGTATTTATTTTGATCTGACACCAGACTGCTTGTGCGTGGTTGCCAGTGACGGCCACAAGTTGGTTCGCAATAAGATATTCACCATCAAGAGCGATCAGCCCACAGCCTTTATCTTGCCAAAGAAGCCTGCAAACCTGTTAAAGAACTTGCTGGGAAAAGACGGTGGTGATGTCGTGATTCGCTTTGATGAGCGCAATGCTGAGATCAACTATGGCGAAGGTACCATTCAATGCCGCTTGATCGAGGGCCGTTTCCCCAATTACAACTCTGTTATTCCTCAGGGAAATCCCAACGAGATCCGTATCGACCGTTTAGGTCTGTTGGCAGCCTTGCGTCGTGTTCAGCCTTTTGCAAACGATTCGAGCAATCTGATCCGTTTCCATATTGAGGACACTACCCTACAGCTGGATGCTGAGGATTACGACTTCGCAAAGACCGCTACTGAGCGCATGGCTTGTGAATACAATGGCAAGACCATGTCGATTGGCTTCAAGGGTTCGTCATTTATTGAGGTTCTGAGCAACTTTGATTGCCCGGAAGTGATTATCCAACTGGCTGACCCAAGCCGTGCAGGTCTTGTGATTCCGTCAGAACAGCCTGAGAATCAGGATATCTTGATGCTGATGATGCCCATGCTGATTAACGATTAAGTCTGATTATGAAACTGAATTTACAGAAACCGTTGGTTGTCTTCGACCTGGAGACAACGGGACTTGACCTTGTAAAGGACCGTATCATACAGATATCCTATATCAAAGTGTATCCAGACGGGAAGGAGGAGCGCGGAGATGAGCTCATCAATCCAGAACGCCCTATCCCCCAGCTGGTAACGGAACTTACAGGCATCTCTGATGATGACGTAAAAGACAAGCCCACTTTCAAGGAACTGGCCCAGACGATTGCCGACAAATTCACAGGTTGTGATTTTGCGGGATTCAACTCCAATCACTTCGATGTTCCTCTGCTGGCTGAAGAGTTCCTGCGTGCCGGTATCGATTTCGACTTCTCAAAGTGCCGTCTGATTGATGCTTGCAACATCTTCAGGAAAATGGAGCGCCGCAATCTGGCTGCTGCCTATAAGTTCTATTGCGGCAGAAAGATGGAGGAAGACTTCGAGGCTCACCGTGCTGATCAAGACACAGAAGCCACCTATCGCGTGCTGATGGGTCAGCTCGACAAATATGCACCTGGTGCCAACGAAGACGAGGAGAAGGTGCTGGAGAACGATATGGACAAGTTGGCAGAATTCTCGAAGACCAACAATAACATCGACTTCGCAGGCCGTATTGTCTGGGGAGAGCTGAAAGACCGCAATGGGAAAACCGTTCTGGATAAAGACGGAAATCCCCAGATGGTGGAGGTCTTCAATTTCGGCAAGCATAAAGGCCTGCCTGTAGCCGACGTGCTTCGTATGGATCCTGGCTACTATAGTTGGATTCTTGCTGGTGACTTCACTTACAACACCAAGCAGGTACTCACGCGAATCCGCCTTCGTGAGGCAAAAATGAACGGATGAGAATCAGAAGAAGATATATTTTCCTCTGTCTACTATTAAGCGCAGCTCTTGGGATCAACGCCCAAGAGCTGTTAGTCAAAGTGAACGTCAATCACAGCCAGATAGAAGGTTCAGAAGTCAGCGTCTTTACCAATCTGCAACAATCCCTGGAGCAGTTCCTGAACGACCGCCAATGGACCTCTCTGCAGTTCCAGAAGAATGAGCGAATACATTGCACATTCAATATCACCGTCAACAAATATGTTCGCGAGGAACATCTCTTTGAGTGTACAGCCATGATACAAGCCAATCGGCCTGTATTCAATTCCGCCTATACCTCTACCTTATTTAATATAAAGGATGAGAATTTCATATTCAAGTTTTCGGAATTCGACCAACTGAATTATAACGACGAGACGGTTGACAATCAACTCACGGCTCTATCTGCCTATTATATCTATTTGATTTTAGGGCTGGATCTGGACAGTTTCACGCTGATGGGCGGCACGGATATCTTGCAACGGTGCTTCAATCTGGTGAACAATGCCCAAAGCCTTTCCTATCCTGGATGGAAACCTTACGAGGACAGCAAGAATCGCTTTGCCATCATCAACGACCTGCTCAGCGAATCGATGAAGCCGTTCCGCAAGCTGCAATATACTTATTATCGCCTTGGACTGGATGAAATGGCAGGAAATGCTGAGCGCGGCCGCACCCAGATCACCGAGACGCTTGAGAATGATCTCAGCGCAGCCCATCAAGCCAATCCGCTGAGCCTCCTACCCCAGATCTGGACTGACTATAAGAATGAAGAGTTGGTAAACATCTATCATCGACATGGTAATCGCAAGGAGAAGGAAAGTGTGTATAACCTACTCATGGGTATTAATGCTTCTCAAAGTACGATGTGGGACAAAATACTGAATTAATATGCTAAAGAAACTATATATCAAGAATTTCACTTTGATCGACGAGCTCGACATCGACTTCCATCAGGGCTTCTCGGTCATCACTGGTGAGACTGGAGCCGGCAAGAGCATCATTCTCGGTGCCATTGGCCTTCTCCTGGGACAACGGGCTGACTCCAAGTCCATCAAACAAGGTGCCGACCGTTGTGTCATAGAGGCCCACTTCGACCTCTCGCGCTACGATATGGAACAGTTCTTCAACGAAGCAGAAATCGACTATGACCCTGAAGACTGCATCGTTCGCCGTGAGTTGACGGCTACTGGTAAAAGCAGAGCCTTCGTCAATGATATCCCCGTCCAGCTATCCACCTTAAAGGAACTCGGCGACCAGCTAATCGATATCCATTCCCAGCATCAGAATCTCTTGCTGAACAAGCAGGATTTCCAACTGAGTGTGGTGGATGTCATTGCGGGTGATGCCAACGAGCTCAAGTCTTACCAACAGACCTATGAGCAATATCTGACGGCCAAGAAAGAACTTGAGGCCTTCAGACAGAATATAGAGCGCAATCGGCAGAATCAGGATTTCCTGCAGTTCCAGTTTGACGAACTGACAAATGCCAATCTCGACGAGGATGAGCAGGAAGAGCTGGAACAGAAATGTGAGACGATGTCTCATTCCGAGGAGATCAAGACGGCCCTATACACCGCCGACAATCTGCTCTCTGCTGATATGACCGGCGTCGTGGGTAATCTCCATGCAGCGTATTCGGCTCTGAAAGGTGTGGAGAAGGTCTATCCAGCCGTCTCGGAGCTCGTAGAACGGCTGAATAGCAGCTATATCGAGGTGAAGGATTTCTCTTCCGAGATCAGCAGCCAGCTTGAGCGCATAGATTTTGACCCCGCAGAACTGGACAGGATTAACAGCCGACTCGATATGCTCTATGACCTCGAAAAGAAATATCATGTGGAGACGGTGGCAGAACTGATTGCCAAGCGTGACGAGATCAAAAGTCAACTCTCTGATATCGAGAACTGTGACGAACAGTTGGCAGAGATGGAACAGCGTCTTGGCAAACAGGAAAAGCAACTCAAGCATGATGCCGACGTCCTGACCAAGCTTCGTTCTCAGGCCGTGAAGTCGATTGAGAAGGATATGCTCTCGAAACTTGCCCCACTCGGCATGCCCAATATCCGTTTCGTCATCCAGATGACGGCAAGTGATGCCTTCAGTCCTACTGGCCAGGATAAGGTGACCTTCCTCTTCAGCGCCAACACCTCCACCCCACTCCAGCCTATTGCCCAGGTGGCTTCTGGTGGTGAGATCGCCCGCGTGATGCTCTCGCTGAAAGCGATGATCAGCGCCGCCGTCAAGCTGCCCACCATCATCTTCGACGAGATAGATACCGGCGTCAGTGGAAAGATTGCTGAGAAGATGGCTGAGATCATGCGCGAAATGGGACAGAAAGAGCGCCAGGTGATCAGTATTACCCACCTGCCGCAGATTGCCGCCTTAGGCACCACCCATTACCGAGTGGAGAAAGAAGACGATACCCAGCGTACCACCAGCCGCATGAAGGAACTGACCACAGAAGAGCGCATTCGTGAAATCGCCCAGATGCTTTCTGGTACCGACATCACGGAGGCAGCGATACAAAATGCAAAACAATTATTAAGATTATGAAGAAAACGATCCTAATATGCTGCCTGCTATTGGCAGCGACCTATGGCTTCTCACAACCCTCATGGGTGAAGAACGCCTCGAAATCAGTATTCACGCTGAAGACTTTCTCGGCCGACGGACAGTTAATCGCCAGCAGCAATGGCTTCTTCACAGGAACGAATGGAGAGGCCGTCAGCAGCTTCACACCGTTCAAGGGTGCCAGTCAGGCAGTCATCATCGATTCCCAAGGCAAGGAGTGGAAAGTCACTGGCATCATCGGCGTCAACGATATGTACGATGTGGCCAAGTTCCGTGTTGACAATCGCAAGTCACCCTCATTGGCCGTCAGTCAGAAGATGGCTTCCGAAGGCAGTCATGTGTGGGTTCTACCCTATCGCGCCAAGAGTGCCGAGGCTGGCTCCATCAGGAAATCTGAGGCCTTCCTGAGCGATTATGCCTATTACACCGTGGACTTCCCTGCAAGCGAAAAGACACCCGGCTGTCCGTTGATGAATGAGGCTGGCGAGGTGATTGGCATGATTCAGCCCTCTGCTTCGGACAGGGACACGCTCAGCTATGCTGTCAGCGCCCTCTTTGCCGATTCACTCTCCATAAAAGGTGTCATGTTCAATGATCCCGTTTTGAAGCAGACCCAGATCAAGAAAGAACTCCCTGCTGATATCAAAGAGGCCAATGTCGCCCTCTATCTCTCAGCTTCACAAATGGACTCTACCGAGTATGTCAGTCTGATTCAGGATTTCATCCGTCAGTTCCCCAATGCTGACGATGGCTATGTGCATCGTGCCAGCCAGGAGGCCGCAAGTGGTGATTTCGCTGCTGCTGAGCGTGATATGGATACAGCCATCAAACTGGCAGAATCCAAAGATGAAGTGCATTTCACCTATGCCCGCATGATATACAACAAAGAGATCTACCAGAGTGCGCAGCCCTACCCCAACTGGAGTCTCGACAAGGCGCTGCAGGAGATCCAGACAGCCTACCAGGCCAATCCGCAGCCTACCTATCGCCAACTCGAGGCCAATATCCTCTTTGCCCAGCAGAAGTATCAAGAGGCCTACGACGATTTTATCGAGCTCACCAGCAGCAATCTGCGCAGCGCAGAGATATTCTATGCCGCAGCCCGCTGCAAGGAGATGCAGAAAGACACAGTAGCTATGCTCGCCCTGCTGGATTCGACGATGGCCACCTTCAGCAAGCCCTATCTCAAAGAGGCCGCTCCCTATCTCTGGGCCCGTGCCGAGGCCAGACGGAATGCCGGAAAATACCGTGATGCCATCACCGATATGAATGAATACGAGACGCTGATGTCGGCCACTATCAACGACAATTTCTATTACATCCGCCATCAGACGGAGATTCAAGGACGTCTTTACCAACAGGCCCTCAACGACATCAACCGCGCCATCCAGATGAACCCCCAAGAGATACTCTATTATGCCGAGAAATCATCCCTTGAGATAAGAGTCGGCATGTATGAACAGGCCATCCAGACAGCCGACGAGTGCATCAAACTTGACAGCAACAACAGCGACGGCTACCTCTTCAAAGGCCTTGCCCAATGCCTCAAAGGCGACAAGGCTGAAGGTATCAAGAATCTTACCAAAGCCAAGGACCTCGGCGACACCCAAGCCGACGCCCTCATCGAGAAATACAAATAGGGCGGATTGGAAAAAGGAATATCAAGAGAAACGGAAGCCGCTCTGATTGGCTTCCGTTTCTCTATTCTGGCGCAGACGAAAACTTCCGTGGGAATCTGAGGCCAACACCAAAGACTTGTCTTCTTTTTTTGTGTGTTACATTTCCATGTGTTTCACTTCACTTCCCTATTTTATGCCATACATTTCATTCTTTTATTTTAGATACTCATTTTTTACCTTTTCAAAGTGTAGAAAGTGTAACAAAGGCCATTTGTCGTATCTATCTGTTTGGAACTCAGAATGTTAACCCCCTCTCCAGGCTGTTACATTTCTCTGTTACACTTTTTCTCCCTCATCAAAGTGTAACACACGAGCCGATGATTTTCTTGCTACGAAGCCTTCTGACACTTTTTGGAAAGCCACGGAAAAAGTGTTGGAAGGCCTTGTAAAAATCAGAGGCAATTAATAGAAGAATTAATCGGAAAAATGTTGCTGAGATAAACTCGGTGTACTCTGTGTCTCCGTTGTGAAATAAAGGCCCTCCCCTATTTGTTTAGAAAGGCAGAGGCCCGTCGCCCGAAGGTGGAGGAATGGGCGCACCATTTTCAAAGGGATTATAATCGTCGGGCATAGGCGGATTTCCATCACCATTGATCTTCGAACCGACAATCTCGCCGCCTCCCATCGGAGCACGGTTGCCTAAGCTCTTCTCCTCGGGGTTCTCAAAGCGGGTAAACTCACCGCGGAAAGTGAGAAGCACATCTCCGGTAGCACCCTTACGGTGCTTGGCGATAATGATCTGGGCCATACCATGAAGGTCGCGGCCATTGTCATCCTGATAGATATGGTAATACTCAGGACGATGCACGAAGAGCACCATATCGGCATCCTGCTCGATGGCACCCGACTCACGTAGGTCGGAAAGTTGCGGGCGCTTACCCTCCAGTCCTTCACGGCTTTCCACCCCACGATTCAGCTGCGACAAGGCCAGAATGGGGATGTCGAGCTCTTTGGCCAGACCTTTCAGCGAACGTGAAATCGTTGACACCTCTTCCTGTCGTGACGAGAAGCGCATACCGTTGGCATTCATCAGCTGCAGATAATCGATCATGATGAGCTTGACTCCATGCTCACGAACCAGTCGGCGCGCCTTGGTCCTCAACTCAAACACGGACAGTCCTGGCGTGTCGTCGATATAGAGGGGAGCACCCTGCAGATTGTTGATGCGCTTGTCAAGCCGATCCCACTCATCGCGACTCAGCTGGCCATTGAGAATCTTGGAGCCCTGAATCTCGCAGGCATTGGAGATTAAGCGATTCACCAACTGTACGTTCGACATTTCAAGCGAGAAGAAAGCCATCGGCACCCTCATATCAGCAGCGATATTCTTGGCCATAGAGAGCGCGAAAGAGGTCTTACCCATCGCAGGGCGCCCGGCAATGATGACAAGGTCGGAAGCCTGCCAGCCACTGGTGATGTCGTCGAGCTTGTAATAGCCCGTAGAGACACCCGTCAGTCCGTCGGTATTGGCAGCCGCCGCCTGAATCACCTTCACAGCCTGCATCAGCACAGGGTCGATGGCCGTATAGTCTTTCTTCATGTTGCGCTGAGAGAGTTCGAAGAGCGAACCTTCAGCCTCCTGCATCAGTTCCTCCACATCGACGGTCTCATCGAAAGCCTTGGTCTCGACGATGCTTGCAAAGGATATCAGCTGGCGGGCAAGCGACTTCTGGGCCACAATGTTGGCATGATACTCGATATTGGCTGATGAAGCCACGCGCGAGCTGAGTTCTGCCACATAGCCGGGACCTCCGACCTCGTCGAGCACGCCCTGCTTCGAGAGCTGTTCTGTGACCGTCAGGATATCCACAGGCTTCTCTGCCATACTCAATTCCATGATGGCACTGTAGATCATCTGGTTGCGCGGTTCGTAGAAACTCTCTGGGCGGAGCGTCTCACAGACGACGGCATAGGCATCCTTATCAATCATCAGGGCGCCGAGCACGGCCTTCTCCACTTCGAGGGCCTGGGGCTGGAGATGTCCATAGGTATTATCGACAGGCAGCTTCCTTGGTCTTCGTTTATTCTTCTCTTGTTCTGGCATATTATAGATTCATTTTTATAGTTTCTCACTCTCTTTGAGCACGGGCAGGGAGATATGGTATCTCACGGCGAGGAAGCGCGTGAGGCAAGTGACGAGGAAACTGACGACGGCACACAGTTCGGTTGTCAATCCCAACGACACAAGCCCCCAATAGACAACGCCTCCCAACACGCAGGCCATTGCATAGATCTCCTTATGGAAAATGACGGGTTCGTTGTTCAGAAGGACATCGCGGATCACACCACCGGCCGAGCCCGTGATGCATCCCATGATGATGGCTACCCAGAAAGGCTGGCCGAAAGCGAGGCTCTTCTGGATACCGGCGATGGTAAAGAGAGCCAGACCAAGGGTGTCGAACACGAACCAGGCATTCTTGAGCGGTTCCATCCATTTGCCAAAGAAGGCGACGGTGAGCAAGGCAACGCCCGTACAAATAAGATAAATAGGTGTCGTCATCCAGAAGGGAGTCGTGCCCAGCATGACATCACGGATCGTTCCACCGCCAATGGCGACAGCCACACCGCAGACATAGCCACCAAACCAGTCGAACTGCTTGGCAGCAGCATGACGAATGCCGGAAATCGCAAAAGCAAACGTTCCCAGCAGTTCTATAATTCTGATTATCAGTTCTTGTTCCATCAGTCTTCGTATCGTTTTCCCCAGTAGTTCACCATGCGTTGCCACAGCTTCTCCTCCTGAGGGTTGTGCTGCCCGTGCCAGATTCTCTCATTGACGAGTGCGTCGGGCAGGTATTGCTGTTCGGTGAAGTGTCCTGGGAAGTCGTGTGGATACTTATAGCCGTCATGATAGCCCAAATCTTTCATCAGTTGCGTGGGAGCATTGCGGATAGGCAGCGGCACAGGCTGGTTGCCTGTGGCGCGCACCAGCGACAAGGCGGCATCGATGCCCAGGTAGGCACTGTTGCTCTTCGGCGAGGTGGCCAAATAGACAGTCGCCTCGGCCAGCGGGATTCTCCCTTCGGGCCATCCTATCTTCATCACCGCGTCGAAGGCGGCATTGGCCAGCAACAGCGCATTGGGATTCGCCAGACCGATATCTTCAGAGGCACTAATCACCAGTCGTCTGGCAATAAACTGCGGGTCTTCCCCACCCTCGATCATGCGGGCGAGCCAATAGAGGGCAGCATCAGGATCCGAACCGCGAATGCTCTTGATGAATGCAGAGATGATATCATAGTGCATCTCCCCGTCTTTATCATAGGCCAAGGGATTCTGCTGTAATCGCTTTACTACCATTTCATCGGTAATAACGACTTCATCTGAAGATTCGGATTCTACGGTTAATTCCAAGATGTTCAACAACTTACGGGCATCACCGCCGCTAAATCTCAGAAGTGCTCCAGTCTCCTTCAACGAGATGTTGCGCTGCTTCAGGATCTCGTCGGTGTGAATGGCTCTGTCGAGCAGCGTCAGCAAGTCGTCCTTGTCGAGAGACTTCAGGACATAGATCTGGCAACGCGACAGCAAAGGGCGGATGACCTCAAACGACGGGTTCTCCGTAGTGGCACCAATCAGCGTGACAATCCCCTTCTCGACAGCTCCGAGCAGAGAGTCTTGCTGGGACTTCGAAAAACGATGGATCTCATCAATGAATAAGATAGGAGAAGCCTCATTGAAGAATCGCCCCTTCTCGGCTTTCTCGATGACATCACGCACATCCTTCACGCCACTGGTAACGGCCGACAAGGTGAAGAACGGGGTTTCCAGTCTGTGGGCTATGATCTGAGCCAAGGTGGTCTTGCCGACTCCTGGGGGGCCCCATAAGATAAACGACGATATGCGCCCCGCGTCGATCATTTTACGCAGGACGGCTCCTTCACCTACAAGATGCTGTTGGCCGATATACTCATCTAAGGTGCGTGGACGTAGTCTTTCAGCTAAAGGTTGTGCCATTTTGGTTGCAAAGGTACGTTAAAATGCGAAAAACAACAAAAAAATCGTCTAAAAACTTGCTAATAAAAAATAAAGTCGCTACATTTGCAGAAAAAATAAGGAAAATATGGCAAGAACAAAACAACAACAACCCGAGAGCAATCCATCTTTGTCGATTAAGTCTATTACAAAGAGCAGTGTGTGGGATATCCAGGAAAATGACGTTTTTCGCATGTGGGAAGCAGCCACCAAGGATGCTGAGGTCAAAGAGAACATTCATCATTATTTAGACATCTTCAAGAGCGCCTTCCTCATTGAGGAGATCAAGGACGACCCTCTGTTGGTGAAAAAGAACTATGAGAAGCGTGGTTATAAGGTGACCCAAATCAAGTTTGACGAGAACCTGAAGTTTGCCTGGGCCATCAAGAAGCGCCCCATCATGCGCGTGACCGACCTGACCTATGAGAACATCCGCCACATCACGGCAGAGAAGCTGCTGGAGGTCATCGACCGGAATTTCGGCGGAGGCTGGGACTCGCTGTCTCAATCCATCCAAGACATCATTCTGAGCGGTTTCGATATCTCGACCACCACCCTGCCCAAAGACCGTCTGCACAAGAAAGGCGGCATGTATGACAAGAAGGTGGAAGACGGCTTCGATGTGCTGGAAATAGAAAAAGGAGGATGGGTAGAGGCCATTTTCGCCAAGCTCAAGCCGGAACAGGAAAAACTCAGAATGAAGTTCTCTGACAAGCCGGAAGGCGATGAAGACGATGAGGACAGTGATGAGGACTACGAAGTGGAGGACAACTACAGCTCACACGATGAAGTCGATGATGAAGTCGAAGATCCCAATGATGACGAGATCACGGAAGACAACTATTCGACGATGGTCGACCTGGGTAGTGACGACCCCGAAGACGAGGCCGCCAATATGATTGATTATGTAGATGAATAAATAAACATTTTTTCAAGCGATGATTATCCCTAATGTATTTTGGCTCGTCCCTGTCGCATCGATAGTTGCCCTGGCGATGGCATGTTTCTTCTTCATGCAGATGATGAAGGCTGATGAAGGAACACCGCGAATGAAGGAGATTGCCCTCTATGTGCGTAAAGGCGCAATGGCATATCTGAAGCAGCAATACAAGGTCGTTGGTATCGTGTTTGCAGTACTGTGCATACTCTTTGCATTTATGGCCTACGGTCTGAATGTGCAGAATCCATGGGTACCCGTCGCCTTCCTGACAGGCGGTCTGTTCTCGGGTCTGGCTGGCTTCTTTGGCATGAAGACTGCCACTTATGCCTCTGCCCGCACAGCCAATGCAGCCCGCGAGAGCTTGAATGCAGGTTTGAAGATAGCCTTCCGCTCGGGTGCCGTGATGGGATTGACCGTCGTCGGCCTGGGCCTGCTTGATATCGCCTTCTGGTTTGTAATACTGAATCGGTTTGATTCCGATGGTCTGATATCCATTACGACAACGATGCTGACTTTCAGTATGGGTGCTTCGACGCAAGCACTATTCGCTCGTGTTGGTGGCGGTATCTATACCAAGGCTGCCGATGTCGGAGCTGATATCGTAGGAAAGGTAGAAGCAGACATCCCCGAAGACGATCCGCGCAATCCGGCTACCATCGCAGATAATGTAGGTGATAACGTCGGAGATGTAGCTGGTATGGGAGCTGACCTCTATGAAAGCTATTGCGGTTCGATACTTTCGACAGCCGCACTTGGTGCTTCGGCCTTTGCCACCAGCGTCGGAAACGGCATGCAGTTGAAAGCAGTCATCGCTCCGATGATCATTGCCGCTGTCGGCGTGTTCCTCTCACTTCTGGGTATCTTCCTCGTTCGCACCAAGGAGGGCGCAACCATGAAGGATCTGCTCAGATCACTTTCTTTCGGAACCAATGTCAGCGCTGTGCTGATAGCAGGCGCGTCATTTGCCATTCTATACTTGTTGGGCATAGACAACTGGCTGGGACTCTCTTTCTCTGTCATTTCTGGTTTGGCTGCCGGTGTCATCATCGGCCAGGCTACGGAGTACTACACCTCTCATTCCTACAAACCGACTCAGAAGATTTCGGAGGCAGGACAGACTGGTGCCGCTACGGTCATCATCAAAGGCATCGGCACAGGCATGATCTCAACATGTATTCCTGTCATCACGATTGGTGTGGCAATCATGCTCAGCTATTTGTGTGCCAATGGGTTCGACTTATCCATGTCGTCAGCCAGCTTGTCACACGGTCTGTATGGTATCGGTATTGCCGCTGTCGGTATGCTTTCGACACTGGGTATCACACTGGCGACAGACGCCTATGGTCCTATCGCAGACAATGCTGGAGGTAATGCTGAGATGTGTGGACTGGGTGAAGAAGTGCGTCATCGTACCGATGCACTTGACGCCCTTGGCAATACAACCGCAGCTACCGGCAAAGGCTTTGCCATCGGTTCTGCAGCATTGACGGCTCTTGCACTGCTGGCATCCTATATTGAGGAGGTTAAGATCGCTATGACCCGCGCAGGTCAGACGCTGACCAATGTAGCCGGTGACGTGATCTCAGCCACAGACGCCACGATACCTGATTTCATGAATTACTTCCAGGTAAACCTCATGAATCCGAAGGTTCTTGTCGGTGCCTTTATCGGTGCGATGGCAGCCTTCCTGTTCTGTGGTATGACGATGGAGGCAGTAGGCCGCGCAGCAGAGAAAATGGTACAGGAGGTGCGCCGCCAGTTCCGTGAGATTGCAGGCATACTGGAAGGAACAGGTACACCAGACTATGGCCGTTGTGTCGAGATCTCCACCCGAGCAGCCCAACACGAAATGATTGTTCCGTCAGTACTAGCTATTATCATCCCCATCGTTGTGGGTATCATCTTAGGCGTTGCTGGCGTCTTAGGATTGCTTGTAGGCGGTTTGGCCGGGGGATTCACTTTGGCCGTCTTCATGGCCAACTCTGGTGGTGCCTGGGACAATGCCAAGAAGAATATCGAAGAAGGCAACTTCGGAGGTAAGGGTTCTTTCGCGCATAAGGCATGTATCGTTGGAGACACCGTCGGAGATCCTTTCAAAGACACTTCAGGCCCATCACTGAATATTCTCATTAAATTAATGTCAATGGTCAGTATCGTGATGGCTGGCTTAACGATCGCATTCATGTAAAACCTAATTAAAACTTATACTTTATAAATAAAAATGAAAATAGCATTTCTACTTGTTTTTGCCTTGATGTGCAATTTGGTTCATGCACAGCAAGCACAGACATTTTTGGATGCATCCAAGTTTCTTCCAGGGCCGCCTGAAGATACTTCAGTTGAATATCTAAATGATTTGACGCAATACGATTGGGGTAAAACCATGCGAAACACTCCAACTTGGCAAAATGCGTCAACAGACATGTATTATCAGTTAAGCACTTATATCAATGCTTTTTCTCCGTTA
>JAEEGI010009931.1_pt1 | contig 20758 bp, 16 predicted proteins | sample 8958751 | NCBI WGS metagenome assembly JAEEGI01 (sample SAMN16246545, study PRJNA631951) | gut metagenome | biome: gut microbiome; feature: rumen; material: KS-attached | host: Bos | place: Iran: Karaj | collected 2018-10 | reverse complement strand
TTACGGAAAATGAAATTTACAAAAGCCGGACACGCGCACAGCAGGCAATAAGATCCGGATGCGTCTCGATACGCGGAAAAACCGAGCTTCGGCCTTCTGCCGATATCAACGGCGATGATACTGATCATATTTCGTGTCTTCCTGATCCGCTTGAATATGTCGGCAGGGGAGCATTAAAATTAGATTTCGCGCTCGAACATTTCGGTATCGACGTCGCAGGTCTTGACTGCGTAGACGTAGGGGCGTCAACGGGAGGGTTTACCCAGGTTTTATTAAAACGTTCTGCAGGATCAGTTACAGCGATCGACGTCGGTCACGGTCAGCTCGACGAACTCATCTCATCCGATCCGCGTGTCGTCGATCTCGAGGGGACAGACTTTCGCGATTTTTGTCCCGGCAAACAGTTCGGTTTTCTGTCTATGGACGTTTCTTTTATATCTATCACGATGTTAAAAGACAAAGTCTCCGAGGTACTGAAGCCCGGAGGCAATGCTGTTATTCTTTTTAAACCGCAGTTCGAGGTCGGACGCCGTCACATCGGAAAAGGCGGGATCGTTCGCTCTGTTGAGGCTGTAAAGTCGGCAATGTCTTCAGCTGTTTCCGCCTATGCTACGTGCGGCCTGTCTCTGATCGATCAGGCAGAGTCTCCGGTCAAGGGCGGCGACGGAAATACCGAATACCTTCTGTGGTTCCGCCGCTGTGATCCAGCCTTTTGAAAAAAACTCTTGCATCTCACAATTTATTATGGTAAAATCCACATCGCTTCGGGAAAACGGGGCAAAATCAAATAAAAGTGGAAGTATAGCTCAGCTGGTTAGAGCATTCGCTTGACGTGCGAAAGGTCCAGAGTTCGAATCTCTTTACTTCCACTAAAAGGTATCTTCGGATGCCTTTTATTTTTTGTTTCGGGACTTGCGGAACTTATACGGAGCACCCGCGGATGATCCTGTCGTAAACCCTGCGAAAACAGGGAAGGCGACGTAAAAATCGTATTGATTTTACGGAACGCCTAATGTATAATTAACGCATAAATAAATTTTTAACGGAGGTACCAGAATGATTCAGGCAGGAGATTTTAAAAACGGAATAACTTTTGAGATGGATAATGGTGTTTATCAGATAAAAGAGTTTCAGCACGTAAAGCCCGGAAAAGGCGCTGCGTTCGTAAGGACCAAGATCCAGAACGTCATCACCGGGGCCACTATCGAGAAAACATTCAATCCCACCGACAGAATGCCTCTGGCGCGCATCGACCGCAAGGATATGACTTATCTTTACAGCGACGGAGACCTTTACTACTTTATGGACGTAGAGACCTACGAGCAGATCCCGATCTCCGCGGCCACCGTGGGCGACGCGCTGAAATTCGTTAAAGAGAACGAAGTCGTTAAAGTCCTTTCCTTCAAGGACAACGTTTTCGGCATCGAGGCTCCTTTCTTCGTAGAGCTCGAAGTCACCAGCACCGAGCCCGGCTTCAAAGGCGACACCGCTACCGGCGCTACCAAACCCGCTATCGTGGAGACAGGCGCGCAGGTAAAAGTCCCGCTGTTCATCAACATCGGCGACAGGATCCAGATCGACACCAGGACCGAAGAATATCTGGGCCGCGCCTGATAGCGTACGGCTGCCAATCGGATCTTCGATCATAATTGCTTAAAGGAGGAAATATCATGGGATATCTTGCTGAGCGCATAAATTACATCAAAGGCCTTATGGAAGGCATGAAGTTCGACGCTTCCACCGACGAAGGAAAGATCATCAAGGCGCTGGTGGATATCGTCGAAGACATCGTGATCTCCACCGAGGATCTCGAGGACACCCAGGACCAGGTGCTGGACGTCATCGACGAGTACGAGGACAGGATCTGCGATCTCGAAGACGAGGTCTACGACGACGAGTACGACGAGTATTACGACGAGGACGTCGACGAGCCTCTGACCTGCCCCGAATGCGGCACCGAACTCGACTTCGACGAACTGGGCATCGACGAGAACGTCGACAGCTTCAGATGCCCTCACTGCGGCACCAAGATCGATATCGAGTGGCTCGATTACGAGGAAGACGCCGAGGAATAAGATAGATTCCCGAGGCGCGACCATATCTTCCCGGGCTCAGTTTCTGTAATATCAAAACGATCGTTTTTCCAGGCAGTCCGGTATTTACCGGCTGCCTTTTTGCTGAGAAGGACTTATGAAAAAAAGAATCTCGTTCTGTCTGATCATAGCAATGATGATTGCCGGGGCAATGTTCCTTGCCGGCTGCGCGGGCAGCGACCCCGCGCCGACATCCAACGTCAACACCGGCAACGTAATGATAGTTACTCCGGACGCTCACACCCAGGGTGGCAGCGAAGCCACTCCCGGACCGGCTGAAACGGCGGACCGGACTTCACCCGCCACCGAAGGTCCCGCTTCAGACGCGGGCACCGCCACGCCGGGCAAGACTGCCGATCAGTCTCCCACGGGCACCGCAACTCCCGTTATCACCAAAACTCCCGATCCCACCGCCACTCCCACCGTGAAGCCCACTCAGGGCTCCGGAAACATTCCCGACAACACTCCCGTATACGGCAGCTCCGAGAGCGCCAGGATGGTGCCCATCGAAGGCAGGGAAGAGGAAGTGTATTGCGTCACCCTCGATCAGAACAAGGAATACTGGGATTGCCCCGTGAGCAAGCTGGGTCACATTTTTGTCCACAACCTGGTGGCGTTCCCTGAACTTGACCTGGCCATCAATCCAAACAGCAAGTGGCACGACTGGAACAACACCACCGTAGAATACGTGAGGCTGCTCGAAAGCCTCTACGAGAAAAACTACGTGCTGATCGACGCCAATTATATTTTCGACTATCAATACAAAGACGGCAGGCTCGTGGCCAACCTTAAGAAGTCCATAAAGCTTCCCAAGGGCAAGACCGGCGTGATCATCTCCTGCGACAACGTGTGCTTCCCCGAGGACGAACACGGCACCGGCAGGATCGACAAGATCGTCGTCTACGAAGGCCACATCGCTTCCTACACTTATTTTGCGGACGGTACCGAAGAATATTCGTACGAGCGCGACGTGTGCGATATCACCGAGCAGTTCTGTCTCAAACATCCGGACTTCTCGTTTGCCGGAGCCAGGCTGTTGCTGGCTTGCAGCGGAGACGCCGGCATACTGGGCTACAGGACCGACACCAGGTACGCCTCTAAAGGCTACGACGTGGAAAAAGAGAGAGCCGATGCCCGGGAAGTCATCAAATATCTCAAGGAACACGGATTCTATTTCGGCTGCCACAGCTACGCGCACCTTGACCTTCGCACCCTCACCGGATCGAAGCTGGACAAGGAATTCGACAGCTGGAACACACAGGTGAAGCCCCTTATAGGCTACACGCCTTTCTACGTCTATCCTTTCGGCAACTGGGTGGAATACGGCACCGAGCAGTATACGCGTCTGGTGGACGAGGGCTTCCACGTGATGTACGCCACCAGCATGAACGACATACTGGTCAACGGCACCTACAATCACCGGGACGTGGGCAACATCTACGGCGAGCGCTTCATTTATTGCGGCAAGACCATGGTCGCCTACGCGGAAAAGGGTGTCTTCGATAAATACGGAGACGTTTACGAACTTTACGACAACGAAGGCCGCTATATAAAGCTTTACAGGTAACTTTTGGCGGCTGAGGCGGCCGCGCACGGACGGACGACAGGCAGGGAATGAACGGACCTTCTGAACTTAACTGGGATAATCTTGAAAATGGCGTCAGGAACTGCCGCAGATGCGTTCTCGGAAGCCAGCGGCTCAATTCGGTTTTGGGAAGAGGCAGCAGGACCGCAACGCTGATGTTCGTAGGAGAAGGACCCGGAAGGCAGGAGGACGAACAGGGATTGCCCTTCGTAGGCGCCGCGGGACAGCTCCTTGACACGGCGCTGGAATCGCTTTCATTCGACCCCGCCGATTATTACATCGCCAACGTGGTCAAGTGCAGGCCTCCCATGAACAGGACGCCGCTTCCCGAAGAAGCCGCCGCCTGCCTGAACTACTTAAGAGCCCAGTTTGCCCTTATTAAGCCCAGGATCATCGTGTGCCTCGGCAGCGTTGCCCACACGAACCTGGTATCATCCGAGGAGACAATCACCAGGGCCAGGGGCAAATGGATACAGAAAAAGGACGTCTGGTTCCTGTCCACCTACCATCCGGCGGCGCTGCTGAGGGACGAGACCAAGAAGCTTCCTTTCTGGCAGGACCTGAAGCTGGCGAAGCAGAAACTGGACGAGATCAAAAATGGACAGATCTGAGATGCTCCGGCGTTTGAATATGGACGCCCGGAAAGACGTGGCAGAAAAGTACCGGGAGGCCGCTGAACTCGGAAAGCTTCCGGACGTTCCGGCTGCATTCGTGTTCGGTGACGGAACCGGTTCCGAGAAGATCGTGCTCGTGGGAGAGGCTCCGGGAAAAGACGAAGTCAGAGAGGGAAGACCTTTCGTAGGCGCAGCGGGCAAGATACTGGACGATTTCCTGAAACGCTCCGGAATACCGAGAGACCAGCTCTACATCACCAATTCGGTGAAATACAGGCTGGCAAGGCCAGGAAAGCGGCAGGGTACCCTCGCGAACAGGCCCGTAAAAAAGTTCGAACTGGAATATTGCTCTTCCTGGCTGAGAAACGAACTGGATATCATCAGACCGGCGCTTGTTGTGACGCTGGGCAATACGGCCCTCGCTGCCGTCGGCATGGCGCTTGGCGCCGAACTGAAAGACAATATAGGCGAGCTTCACGGAAAGGCGCTTTCCGGACAATGCTTTTCGGAGGGTCAGGCGTTTACGCTCATACCGCTGTACCATCCCGCCAGTCTCATATACAACAGAGATCTCAGGGACGATTACGAAAAAGATCTGCAGGAGGTCAAAAAATGCGCGCAGTCGATATTATAATCAAAAAACGTGACGGCGGAGTCCTGACGGACGAAGAGATCAGGTACTTTATTGACGCGTATACCGCCGGGGAGATCGGCGACGATCAGGCCGCGGCACTTATGATGAGCATATTCTTCCGCGGGATGGATTACGACGAGACCACCGCATTGACGCTGGCAATGGCCGAGTCCGGAAAACAGGTCGACCTTTCGGGCATCAAAGGCGTGAAGGTGGATAAACATTCCACAGGCGGCATCGGGGACAAGACGACCATGATCGTGGGCCCCATCACCGCCGCCTGCGGCGTGCCCGTGGCAAAAATGTCGGGAAGAGCCCTGGGATTCACCGGCGGGACCATCGACAAACTCGAATCAATACCCGGATTGTCCACGTCAATACCTATCGAGAAGATGGTGGAGATCGTCAACGACACAGGCATCTGCGTTGCCGGACAGACTCTGGAACTTGCCCCTGCGGACAAGAAACTCTACGCCCTTCGGGACGTTACCGGTTCCATCGAATCCATTCCGCTGATCGCCGCCAGCATAATGAGCAAGAAGATCGCCGCCGGCGCTGACGCCATCGTGCTTGACGTAAAATACGGCTCCGGCGCGTTCATGAAAACGAAAGCAGACGCCAAGGCCCTGGCCGATACCATGTGCGGGATAGGCGAAAAAGCCGGGCGCAGGACCGTTGCCGTGCTCAATTCCATGGAAGAACCTCTCGGAATGTGCATCGGCAATACCATCGAAGTGAAGGAGTCCGTGGAGACTCTTAAAGGCGGAGGCAGCGAAGACCTTAAGAAGCACTGCTTCGAGCTCGCGGCGCATATGATAAGCCTGGGCCTGGGTATCGGTTTCGAAGAAGCCGAGGCGATGGCTCTTAAGTCCGTAGAGGACGGTTCCGCGCTTCGCAAATTCGCCCAGATGATAAAAGTCCAGGGCGGAGATCCCTCGGTGTGCGACGATCCCGACGCGGCGCTGGGGATCCCTAAGTATTCATACGTGATCCGGGCGGAGAAAGATGGATCTATAGAGAAATGCGACGCATATTCCATCGGAATGGCCGCTTACGCGCTGGGCGTGGGAAGAACTTCGCTTAAAGGAAAGATCGATCCCAGAGCCGGCGTGAAGCTCATCGTGAAGAGCGGCGTGGACGTTAAAAAGGGCGACGGGCTCTGCGTGCTCTACAGCGACAGCCCCGTGTCCGAAGAAGCCATCGAAAGAGCGTCTTCGGCATATATCTACAGATGACGGAAGGACCCGGAAGGAGTGGGACCGGTGAAAAAACGAATGATGAATAAGATGAACAAGAAGATCTTTTTAAGAGCGCTTTCCTTCGCGCTCTCGGCATTGTGCGCATATTTCGCCATGCTTTTCTCCGTGAGCGCCGACTTCAGCAGAGACGAAGCGAATGCCATATACAGAACGCTGACCATCGACGGAATGGAAGAGACGAAATACGCCAGCGCAGACACGGAATCGGTGCAGCTTATCACCTCCGCCAATGGCACGGACCGGGTCAACGTAGGCAACCTCGTTAAGTTGATGACGCTCCTCATCACCTTCGAAAAGATCGACAGCGGCGCGATCTCGCTGACCACCTCCTTCGCTGTCACGAAGCACGCCCAGGACGTTTCCGTGGGCAAAGTCAGGGTATATCTGGACAACGGCAAAAAAGAGACCATCAGAGTCGAACAGGCTGTAGAGGCCATATGCATCAACGGCGCCCAGGACGCGGCCTGCGCGCTGGCCGAATTCATCGGCGGCAATGAAGAGCAGTTCGTTGCCCTGATGAACGCCGAAGCGCTCCGGCTCAAACTGAAAAACACGCTGTTCACCGACTCCACCGGAATTGACCCGGAACAGTATTCATGCGCGGAAGATATTGCCATCATAATGGCGGAACTTGTTGGGAAATATCCCGAAGTGCTCAGCTATATGAACCTGACATACGGAATGTTCAAGCACGAATCCACCGGCCAGAGCGACACGGAAATGGTAAGTTCCAACCCGTTGAACCGTAAAAAATTCTACGAAGGCTCCGACGGTTCCATGACCGGTTATTCCAGCTCCGACAAATATTCCATCGCCTGCACCGCTCCCAAAGACGAGAAGCGCGTGGTCAGCGTGGTGCTGGGAGAGACAGACGAGAACGCCAGGGCCGCAAAGGTAAGGAAACTTGCCGAATACAGCCTGGCCAATTTCACTTATACCAAACTTTGCACCGCCGGGACCTTCGTAAAGAAAGTAGACATTTATGAGGGCAAGAACAAGAAGATCCGCACGGAGACCAGCGAGAGCCTGTACGTGCTGCTGAACGTTAAAGACGTAGAGCGGGTGAAGACCTCCATCGTGGTCAATGAAGATCTTAAAGCGCCCGTGGAGGAAGGTGTGGTGTGCGGCTACGTGGTATACTACCTGGACGGAGAAGAACTGGGCAGGACGGAGCTCGTCACCGCGGAAAGCATGACCAGGGCCAACTGGTTCGTGCGCCTCATAAGAAAGATACTTGCTTTTTTCGGCCTGAAATAAAAACTCGAAATGGAAATAGAACTCAGATTAACAAGAACAAACGGCCAGACACAGTCCGTGAGAAGAGATATCTCACGGCTTTCTGACGCTTATCTGCTTTGCGGCGTGGTGGTAGACGTAAGAGAGACCGCCGTCGACGGAGAATTCGTAATATACATACAGCCCGAAGCGGATATCGCCATCAGAAAGATAGAACTCATAACCGAATTCGATCCCTCCGGCGCATACGTTTTCGACGCCGGGTCGTTCAGCGATTCCGGAGCCTGCGTCAATTCCGCCGATACTCCCGTGCTTTTTTCCCGCGACTTCTTCATGGCGGCGAATCTTAACTACGAAGACCCTTCGAAAGTATTCACCGTCAATCTCGGCTTTACGTCTTTCGAAAAGATATTCACGTATTTCACCTACGTTCCCGGCCGCGTCACCGCCGTGTACAATATGGAAAACAGGACCGTGCCTCAGGGCAGCATCATCAGGCTGGAGAGCATAATGATAGACGACACCCTGCCTCCGGTGCTGTTTTTATCCGAAGCGGCGGATTCCATCGCGGCCAAACAGAAATTGAAAAAAGCGCCTCCGAAGATATTCGGATGGACTTCTGAACTTGCGGAGAGCGCAGGGAAGAATGACCCTTCACAGTTCCGGAAAGCGCAGGATATGATAGCAACGCTCGTCGGGAATTGCTGCGGAGGAATGGAAGGCAAGACGGAGAAAGTATTGATATCCGACGCGGCCTGGCAGAAGAAAGGCCCTTACTCCTGCGACTATACGGTGGATCAGGATGTCCTTCCCGGCGGATTCGGCGCGGCTGCGGAAGATTGCGAAGGGAAAGAAGTCCGTTTCGGTATCGGATATTCTCCGGCGCTCATAGAAGGTTCTTCCGACAGGTTCAAGGATTACAACTACAGGCTGTACGACGACAGGAATTACGTGCCTTCCTTCGGGGACACGTTTCCGCTAAATCTCGCTTCCCAGGACGTCGTCAGCGATATGAGCAATTTCATGAAGACGGCCGCGGAGCAGGGCGTAAAGACCGTAAAACTGAACGACCTGGAGGCTTTGCTGTGCAGGCCGGGTGGCGGCCATACTCCGGTGGTATACCAGCGTGACTATTCAGTGGCGCTGCTTAGAAAATTCCTGAAGCAGCTGAAACGCTCGGCAGGTGACGACGCGCTTATCATCGGTTCCGGACCGGCGGGGGAGTGCGCGGGGATCGTTGACGCCTTTATGAGCGGCGGGTCGGTCCCGGCGCGCGGCGAGGACTCCGGCGATGGAGCACTCTGGAATTCGGTTAAAAAAGCGGTGCTGAACGTGTTTTACAGGTCGGTATACAATAAGAAGCTGTTCAGGATCTGCGCGGGGCCGGTCGCATTCGGAGACGGGAGAGGGACTTCGTTGTCGGAGGACGAGGCGGAAGTTCTGGCCGCGGGACTGGCGTTTTCCGGCAGCGCGATGATGCTGGGAGAGGCGCCGGAGGAATTGACCGGAACCGTGTCGAAATTGATAAAAGGGCTGATGCCGCCCTGCGGTATTGCCGCGTATCCCCTGGATTTCTGGGAGTATCCTTATTGCTCTCACTTCGTTGCGCCGGTCCCGGACAATTCCGTCAGGACCGAGATCCATCTGCTCTTCAATTTCGAGGACTTCTCCGAGGACCGTGTGCTCCGCACATCCGCTCCCTGCATCTTTACGGATATGATGCGCGGCGGTATGCTGGCTTCCGGCAGGAATTTCCTGAACCTTACGATGAAGCCCCATTCCGTAAAGGCGATACTGGTCAAGCGTATGCCGGAGCACGCCGCCTTTTTATGGACCGACGACAATATCTATCGCGGCACGGTCAACACCTCGGACCTTTTCTTTTCCGATACGCTGATCATCACCTCCGACGCTCCCTCCGGCACCGATTTCAACATATTCGTGCCCTACGGCAACAGCAGCGATATTTTCGTCAACGAGCATAAGCTGACTCTTAAACACGTAAAAGTTACGGAACTTGAAGAGGGGAGCATATACACTTATACGGTATAGGCCGCATATTTAGTGCCGCGCCGCCGTATGTACACTATATAATGGAAAAATACGGGATCATCGTGAAAAAATGTTCTTGAATACGATTTCACGTAATGATATAATCACAAGAGTGCTAAGAGCATTTACAAACAATTAGGAGGTTTTTTCAATGGGTTTAGATTGCGGATGCTTCTCTGACGAGAGAGGCAAGAAGCTGCTTGAAGTAATTGAGGCCGAAAAGAATAACCCGGGTTCCCTCATCAAAATCTTACATGAGGCCCAGGAGATCTACGGTTACCTTCCCATCGAAGTGCAGAAATTCGTCTCCGATCATACGGGGATCCCTCTCGCTGAGATCTACGGTGTCGTTACTTTCTACGCACAGTTTTCATTAAAGCCTAAGGGACAGTATAAGATCAACGTCTGCCTCGGTACCGCCTGCTTCGTTAAAGGCGCGGAGCGCGTGCTCGACAGACTTAAGAAGGAACTTAATATGGATGTGGGTGATTGCACGGAGGACGGTAAGTTCTCTCTTGACGCATGCCGCTGTGTCGGTGCCTGCGGACTCGCGCCCGTCATCATGATCAACGATGATTGCTACGGACGCCTTGTTCCTGATCAGATTCCCGGAATTCTCGCCAGGTACTGATCATCCTGTAACTTACTGAGAAATATTTCGCCGCATTAACAGAATACAGATCCCTTCGCCGGGAAAAGTGCCCAAAGAGGAGCGGCTGCCGGACTGCGGGGGCGCGAACTTAAATGCGGATGATGTTTTTCGAATATATTCGGAGGTGCGTTAAATGAAATCACTTGAAGAGCTCAGAGCTCTTAAATCCAAAATCAGAAGCGAAATGGAACTTAAAGAAGGCGGAGTTGACACCCGCGTAGTGGTCGGTATGGCCACCTGCGGCATCGCCGCCGGCGCAAGGCCCGTCATGAACGCCATCGTCGAGGGAGTGGCAAACAGGGGGATCAAGAACGTTCAGGTCACTATGACCGGATGCATGGGACTCTGCAGGCTCGAACCCATCGTGGAAGTCATCGACAAAGACGGCAATATCGTTACTTACGTTGAGATGAACGCTGAGAAGGCGGCGAAAGTCGTCGAAGAGCATCTGGCAGGCGGCCGGATCGTCAGCGAGTATACAATCGGAGCCGTGGCTCAGTAAACTGGAGGGAAACTTATGCAAATTGAAAATAATAAAGAGCAGAATGTTCTGGTTGTTGACGCACGGAAGACCGATTTCTTCAAGAAGCAGGTGCGCATTGCCCTCAGAAACTGCGGAAAGATCAATCCCGAAAACATTGACGAATACATCGCGGAAGACGGTTACGAGGCGCTCGGCCGCGTGATCACCACCATGACTCCCGAAGAAGTCATCGACGTGATGCTCAAGTCCGGCCTCAGAGGCCGAGGCGGCGCCGGATTCCCCACCGGAAGGAAATGGGATTTTGCCCGCAAGAGCGTTTCCGATAAGAAGTACGTATGCTGCAACGCCGACGAGGGCGATCCCGGAGCTTTCATGGACAGATCCGTCCTTGAAGGAGATCCTCACGTGGTCCTCGAGGCAATGGCCATCGCCGGCTACGCCATCGGTTCCGATCAGGGCTACATCTACGTCCGCGCAGAGTACCCCATCGCCGTCAAGCGTCTTGAGATCGCCATCAAGCAGGCTAAAGAGTACGGCCTGCTGGGCAAGAACATCCTCGGCACCAACTTCTCCTTCGACATCGAGCTGAGGCTCGGCGCAGGAGCTTTCGTGTGCGGCGAGGAGACCGCCCTGATGACCTCCATAGAAGGCCACCGCGGCGAGCCCAGACCGAGACCTCCGTTCCCGGCGGTCAAAGGCCTGTTCAAACAGCCTACCATCCTTAACAACGTAGAGACTTACGCCAACGTTCCCAGGATCATCCTGAACGGAGCCGAGTGGTTCGCCAACATCGGCGCCGAGAGGAGCAAGGGAACCAAAGTGTTCGCAGTGGGCGGCAAGATCAAGAACACCGGCCTTGTGGAGATCCCCATGGGCACCACCCTTCGCGAAGTCATCGAAGAGATCGGCGGCGGCATTCCCAACGGAAAGAAATTCAAGGCTGCCCAGACCGGCGGACCTTCCGGCGGCTGCATTCCCGCCAGCCTCATCGATACGCCTATCGAGTACGATACTCTGATCGAGATCGGATCCATGATGGGATCCGGCGGTCTCATCGTAATGGACGAAGACACCTGTATGGTCGACCTGGCCAAGTTCTTCCTTTCCTTCACTGTTGAGGAATCCTGCGGAAAATGCCCTCCCTGCCGCATCGGTACCAAGAGGATGTACGACATTCTCGAAAAGATCACCAGCGGAAGAGGCGAGCTCTCCGATATCGACGACCTGTACGCTCTTGCCAGCGCCATCAAGAACTCGGCTCTGTGCGGCCTCGGACAGACTGCTCCGAACCCGGTCCTCAGCACGCTGCGCTACTTCAAGGACGAATACATTGCCCACGTGGTAGACAAGAAGTGCCCTGCCGGCGTGTGCAAGAACCTGCTTCAGTACAAGATCATCGCCGACAAGTGCCGCGGCTGCAGCGCCTGCGCGAGAAAGTGCCCTGTAAACTGCATCAGCGGCGAGATCAAGAAGCCTTTCGTCATCGATCAGTCCAAGTGTATCAAGTGCGGAACCTGTATGGAAACATGTAAGTTCGGCGCTATCGTTAAGGAATAATGGAGGCCGACATATGAATACTGTAAATATTAAAATCGATGGTGTAGCCCTGACCGTGCCTGCCGGTATTACAGTGCTGGAAGCCGCCAGAATGGCCAACGTCACCATACCCACTCTTTGCTTCTTAAAAGACATCAACGAGATCGGCGCCTGCCGTATGTGCGTCGTCGAGATCAAGGGCGCCAGAGCGCTTCAGGCAGCCTGCGTATATCCCGTCTCCGAAGGACTTGAGATCCTCACCAGTTCCCAGAGAGTCAGGGACGCCCGCAAGGTCACCCTCGAACTGATCCTGTCCAACCACGACCGTCAGTGCCTTACCTGCGTAAGGTCCGAGAACTGCGAACTGCAGAAACTCGCCAAGCAGCTGAACGTGAACGACATCAGGTTCAAGGCTCTCACCGATAAAGAGATGCAGGATATCGACAACAGCTCGCCCAGTATCGTTCGCAACAACAACAAGTGCGTGCTCTGCCGCCGTTGCGTTTCCGTCTGCCAGAAAGTCCAGACCGTTTCCGTCATCGAGACCATCGAGCGCGGATTCAGGACCAGGATCGGCTGCGCCTTCGACAAGCCTCTGGGCGAGACCTCCTGCGTGAACTGCGGACAGTGCGTTGCCGTATGTCCCGTCGGAGCCCTTACCGAGAACTCCCACGTTAAGAGAGTCTGGGACGCTATCGCGGATCCCGATAAATACGTGGTGTTCCAGACCGCTCCCGCCGTCCGCGCTTCCATCGGCGAAGCTTTCGGACTGCCCATCGGCACCCGCTCCACCGGCAAGATGGTATCCGCCATCCGCATGCTGGGCGTTGACAAGATCTTCGACACCGACACCGGCGCCGATATGACCATTATGGAAGAAGGGACAGAGCTCATCCACCGCATCCAGAACGGCGGCAAGCTGCCCATGATCACCTCCTGCAGCCCCGGCTGGATCAAGTTCTGTGAGCACAACTATCCCGACTTCCTCGACAACCTTTCTACCTGCAAATCTCCTCACGAGATGTTCGGCGCCATGCTCAAAACGTACTACGCAAAGAAGATGGGCATCGACCCGGCTAAGATGTACGTTGTCTCCGTGATGCCCTGCACCGCGAAGAAATTCGAGGCTCAGCGCGAAGAGATGAAGAACTCTTCCGGTTACGTTGACGTCGACGCGGTCCTGACCACCAGAGAGCTTGCTCAGATGATCGGTGAAGCGGGCATCGACTACAAGTCCCTTCCCGACAGCGATTTCGACGATCCCATGGGCAACGCTACCGGCGCGGCCGTTATCTTCGGAGCTACCGGCGGCGTTATGGAAGCGGCTTTGAGAACTGTGGCAGACGTGCTTACAGGCGAATCCGCTCCTATGGAAAAGATCGACTACGTCCAGGTACGCGGCATCGAAGGCATCAAGGAAGCTACCGTCGAAGTGGCCGGACTCAAGGTCAGGCTTGCGGTTGCCAGCGGTCTGGGCAATGCCAGAAAGCTGCTCGACTCCATCCGCGCAGGCGAAGCCCAGTATGATTTCATCGAGATCATGGCCTGCCCCGGCGGCTGCGTCAACGGCGGCGGCCAGATCATCCAGCCTTCCAGCGTACGCAGCTGGACCGATCTGCGCACCGAGCGCGCCAAGATCCTCTACGAGGAGGACAAGGCTCTGCCTATCCGCAAATCTCACGACAATCCCGCCATCAAGGAGATGTACAGCGAGTTTTACGGCAACCCCGGCAGCGAGATCGCGCATCACGATCTGCACACTCATTATATTGCCAGAGGCAAATATTGATCTTCGCATAAAGTGAAGTCCTGAGTGCTCCCCGGATATGAACGCTTATCCGGGGAGTATTCTTTGAGGAGGGAACCGGCTGTATGAAAAGAAACGCTGCGGTGATCGCCGCGGGAATATTGACGGGTGTGATCTGCCTGCTGTCCGTTTTTGCCGTCGGACCCGGAGGCCGGGGAAGTTGCGGCGTTGACCGCGTCCTTGCAAGCGGATCGGACCTGGAGGTCTCGAAGACCGAATATGCCTACGACGAGCCCATAATAATCACAGCCCGTGGCAGCGGAAAAGACTGGGTGGGACTTTACAAGCCCGACGGTAAGGCGTCGCTTCTCTGGGTATACGTGGACGAGGCGTCCGGCGGCCCCGGATCCGGCAACCCCTTCGACATACTGTCCTGCGGCGTCATAAACGACGGCTCGGCTTTCATAGATATAAAACCGGGAGACTATATAATCCGCCTGATGCCCGACGACACCAGCGACCTTTCAAGAGCGCTTAAGACCATAAAGATCACGGTAACGGAAGGGAAGGAAACCGCGGGGCCCACGGCTCCTTTGTCCGCCACATTTACGAAAAACGAAAAGACGGGAGAACACGTGCTCGGCGTCACCATGCCCGAAGGTTATTTTGCCTCAGACGTCCAGCCTTACTGGTCCGACGGCAGCGCAGTGCTGGAGCAGTACACCGGCCTTCCGAAATTTAAGCTTACTTCCGGGACGGTCTCTTATACGTATCCGGCGGAAATGCTGATACCTGAAAAAGCCTCCGAGATATGGGTCTATTCGCTCAACAGAAAAGGGCAGCAGTCTTCCGAATGCGTAAAAGTCCCGGTCCCCGAAGCAGAAAGATATTCTTGCAGCCTTGAACCCGTTTTCGAATTCCAGGTGATCAGCGACATACATATTACCCTGGACGGCGGCCATACGCACAACGTCAATTTCGGACGCCTGCTGGACGATATCGGCTCCGTCTGCCCGGAGAGTTCAGGGATCTTTATAGTCGGCGACATGGCGGATTCCGGCAACCGGCAGGAATACGAAAATATGATGGAGATCTACGGAGCCCGAAAAGGCCTGCCGAGCCTCTACCTCGCCATCGGCAACCACGACCTGTACAACGGCACGCTGGAAGACCAGACTAAACAGTTCCTCGAGTACGCCCGCCTGCCGGACGGAAAGAACCCCTCTTCGCCCCATTACGATTTCTGGCTGGGAGGCTTCCATTTCGTCTTTCTGGGCAACGACGAGCTTGTCAGGGGTGTAGATACCACCTTGTCCGAAAACACGCTTAAATGGCTTAAAAACGCCCTCGAGGAGGACAGGAACGGCGACAGGCCCATCTTCCTGTTCATACACCAGTCGCTTTACGATACGGTGGCCGGAAGCCTGCCGGGACAGAACTGGAACGGCGTTGTCAACGACTCCGAACTCCGTGAGATACTGATGCGTTATCCCGAGCTGATAATGTTCAACGGCCACAGCCACTGGACCATGGACTCCGAAAGAAATCTGTTCATTTCCGACTCCGGCGTAAAGATATTCAACACCGCTTCCACCGCATATCTCTGGACCAGCTACAACGTGATCACCGGCGAAAACCTGGACGGCAGCCAGGGCTACTATATCTCCGTGTACGCCGACAGGATAGTCGTAAGGGGCCGCGATTTCCTCCGCGGCAAGTGGATCCCGGCGGCTCAGTACGTTTTCGAAGGGTACGAAGATCTTCATGACGGTTCCGGTAGCGGCAATAAAAAAGTCGATGCAGGCAGGATCATAATGTGGTCACTTATCGCCGCGGCGGCCCTGGCGATTTGTGCGGCAGTGCTTGTTGCATTAATACGTAAAAAAAGAGTATAATATAAAAGGCTATGCGGTTTTAACAGCCGCCCGTACGCTGAGGCCTTAAGGAATCCGGCCCCGGAGGCAGGACTATATGAAGAGACAGAGTGAAAGATCGCTGTCGGGCAGTGATTTTATTCAGAAAAAAACGATCAAGCCATCTGCTTTTCTGAACCCGGTACCTTTGATCATGTGTTCCTGCGGGACCATGGAGAAGCCGGGCATAATCACCGTCGCCTGGTGCGGCACGGTCAATTCCGAACCCCCTATGGTGTCGGTCTCCGTCCGTAAGAGCAGATACTCTCACGGCCTCATCTCCGAGTCCGGCAGGTTCTGCGTCAATCTCGTCTCCAGAGATCTGGTGAAAGCCGCCGATCTCTGCGGAGTCAGGTCGGGCAGAGACGTGGACAAGTTCGCCGAGACGGGCCTTACAAAAGTTCCTTCTCCGCTTTACGGGATCCCGATGATAGGGGAGTCTCCAGTGAATATGGAGTGCAGCGTAAAGCAGGTCCTGGAACTTGGGTCTCACGATATGTTCATCGGACAGATCGACGGAGTGTACGTGGCGGAGAAACTGTTCGACTCCAAAGGCGCCGTCGATATGAACGACGCGGGGCTGGCCGCATACAGCCACGGCGAATATTACGCGTTATCCGGGATCCTCGGCTTTTACGGTTATTCCGTTGCCGGGGAAAAGGCTTTGAAGAGAAGAAAGAGGTAAAACGATCCGGAGGGCCTGGCTCCCCGGAAAGTCGAAAGAGGATCGAAATGAAAAGAAAAGTATTATTTATTCTTTTGAGTTTAGCGGTTTGCGCCATAATGGCCGGGATATTTGCTTCCTGCAGCCTGTTCCCCTCCGATGAGAACATAGTGGCTCCTGCGCTGAAAACTCCGAAACCTGTCGATTATACTTTCTACACGGTAGTGAAGGGCGATATCGTAAAGGGATCGTCCGGTACCGGAAGCATGACGTCGATTTATTATTACAAGCACGCGTTTCCCACCTCCGGCGGATACATCAAGGCTATCCACGTGACGCTGGGTCAATACGTGAACAAAGGCGATCTGCTGGTGGAGACGGACAACTCTTCTCTCGAGCTGGAGTACCTGGAAGCTTCCATCGAGTACACCGAGGCCAAGGCCAGGTTCGACGACATCACCGCCGCGTATAACAAGGGCAGCGTCAGCGACACCGAATTCAGGATCGAGCAGCTGAAGTACCAGTACGTGGAGACCAAATACATGAACCTCAAGAGCAGCTATGAGAACACCAAGCTGCTGGCCCAGGTGTCCGGAAAGGTCGTGTACATCAATACGGATTATACCACCAACACAAATAAAGAGATCGTTGCCGGAGAGACCATCGTTGCCATCGACTCCCAGGACGAGAAGTATATGTACCTCGTGTTCGACAAATCTCTGGAAGCCCAGGCCGATTCCGCGGCCACGCCCCAGCAGTTTAAGGTGGGCACGGTATTGACCCTGTCCCTGAACCCCAGCAAGACCGATCCCAATCCTATAGAGTTCGAAGGCGTCATCGTAGGCACCGACCAGATCATAAAGGACACCGGCATCGGCTATCTCAACACGGCCAAATATTACTGCAAGCTTCTTTCTTATCCGGATTACGGCGGAGACGAGTCCAGGCAGATCACCTCCGGAACGCTCATCAGGTACACATACGTGGAGGATTCCAGGAGCGACGTGCTTATGATACCTCTCAGCACCTGCTACGAGTACAACGGAAAGCATTACGTCTATATGCTGGATTACACCACCAATCTGAAAAAAGAAGTTTACGTAGAACTGGGCCTTTCCAACGATTCTTACGTTGAAGTGGTCTCCGGACTTAAACGCGGCGACAGGATAGTCACCAACTGATGAGCAGTGAAAGTTACGTTTTATCCTTTTGCGATACCGGAGGAAAATAAATGATAAAATCAGTCCTCAGCAAAATGGCAAATAATATATGGCTGTTCATCTGTCTGACGTTGGGATCTCTTCTGATAACGGCAATACTTTCCAGCATTCCGATCTATACCGACGGCGCGCTCAGAAAGATGCTTAATTCCGAACTCATAAACTATCAGTACGATACGGGCAAGACGGCTGGCCAATACTATACCAGCATCAATTTCGCCAGCGACTACACTTCCAACGGCGCCCTGAACCTTATCGACGAGGCACGCCAGAAGTTGCATTACGTGTTCGACGAAAACGGCATAGAATACCTTGACACCTTCGAAGGCGGCGTGCTCAGGATCAGGAGCGAGCGTGGCAACGGCCTCATCAACACTTCTCAGTACGAGCTGAGATATATGACCGGCATCCTGAACCACGTGGAGATCATTGAAGGGCGCAGATACCGGGATTCCTTCGACGGCGTATATGAAGTCATCGTTTCTGAGCAGGCGTACAACTCCAACGTCATCCATCTGGGCCAGGTGTACAATTTCACCCTTCCGCTGATCAGGGACGACAACGCTCCCGTGATCCAGCTGAAAGTCGTGGGCGTGTTCCGGATGGACGAAGACGCCGCCGGATTCTTCTACAATTCCGACAACGGGTATCCTCTCGATTTCTTCGTCTCTCCCGAAAGCTTCAAGGCCGGTATGTACACCTACGCCAACGCCAAATACCTGACCAGGATCGAGTTCTACCACCATATCGATTTCAAGGATATGGAAAAGTCCACGCTGAACAAGTTCTTCAAAGTCCATTCCGGCATACTGGAATACCTTGACGATTTCGCTTCCGGACACAAATCCATATCGTTTCCCATAGAAAAGACCATAAACAATTACGTCAAGGAAGGCTGGCAGATGGAGCTTACCATGTGGGTGTTCAACGCCCCTATAATCATCATGCTTGCCTATTATCTGTTCATGGTATCCAGGCTCATCATTGAAGAAGACAAGAACGAGATATCTTCTCTGAGGAGCCGCGGCGCCACACAGAAACAGATATTCTCCAGGTACCTTATCGAGTGCGGCATCATAATATGCTTCTCGCTGGTGTTCGGACCGCCTCTGGGCATACTGCTTTCTCAGATCATAGGCAGCGCCAACGGCTTCCTGGAATTCGTAAACCGCTCCGGCCTCGTGCTTAAGCTGGTGCCTTCAGCGTACCTGTACGCGCTGTTCGCCGGGCTCCTGTTCATGGCAATGGTGCTGATACCCGCCTATACCGCCACTAAGAGCACCATCGTACAGCATAAGCAGAAAAAAGCCAGAAAGAACAAGAGGCCCCTTTGGGAGAAAGCTTTCCTGGACTTCATCTTCCTGGGCATCTCCATCTATTTGCTGGTAACTTATACGTCCCACAACGACATGCTGTTCTCGTCTTCGGGCAGCGTCGACCCGACCATATATTTCATTTCCACGCTGTTCATCGTTTCATGCGGCATGATCTTCCTGCGGATATATCCCTATATCCTGAAGCTCATTTTCGGCATTTTCAAGAAGCGGATGTCTCCTCCCGTGTACGCCACTTTCGTGCAGGTATCCAGAGGCAAGAACGACAATCGGTTTCTGATCATGTTCCTGATCATGACCGTATCCATCGGCATCTACAGTTCCGCTTCTGCCAGGATAATCAACAACAACGTGGAAGAAGTGGCCGAGTACAAGTGCGGCGCAGACGTGGTCATCAATCCCGACTGGAGCGAAGTCGAGGATTCGGGCACCACGGGCAAGACAAGCTCTTCCGACCTGGTGAGGCTGCCGTTGAACGAGTACGCCACCATCAGCGCGTTCAAGAATTATACCCAGGTGGCCGAAGTCCATTATGCCAACGTTAAGAGCGCATACGACTGGGAATGGTTCGAAGGCGTCCGCGTCATGGGCATACAGCCTTATGAATTTTCACAAGTGGTGGAATTCAGGTCCGAGCTGCTGGACACCAAAGCCAAGGACGTGATCCACTGGTACCATTACATCAACCTGCTGCAGGATTATCCCACGGCCGTGCTGATATCCAGAAAGATCGCGGACATTTACGATATCAACGTAGGCTCCACGATCGAGATCGACGTTAACGAGTGGGGAACTCCCGAAGAGAAGAAAGTTCCCATCATGAACTGCTACGTGCTGGCGATCATCGACTACTGGCCCAACTATTACGACGGCGCCATCAACACCGACATCGTCAATCAGCTGGTGGTCATGAACTATTCGTACCTGACGTCCGTCAAGTCCAACGTGACCTACGACCTGTGGTTCAAGCTCTCCGACGGCGCCACGAAGGCGGACGTTATGAACGCGCTGGAAGAGCGGGAACTCCTTGACGGCATATCCGACATACGTTTCAAGACGGAATACGTGAGCAGGGGCAAGAGCGATTCGGTGACAATGGCGCTGAACGGATCATTGTCCATGGGATTCGTTGCCACCATCATGATCACATTCGTGGGCTTCCTGCTGTACTGGATAATGGATATGAGGAAGCGCAAGCTTCAGTTCGGTATATTGAGGGCAATGGGATTGACCCGCTTTAAAGTTATCGTCATGCTGACGCTGGAACAGCTGCTGACCACCGGCGTTGCCGTGCTGGTAGGCATATTCGTGGGCAACCTCACCACCCGCCTGTTTATGCCGATACTTGGCCAGACCTACATCAGCATGCTTCCGCTGGATCTGACCTACAGCCTGATGGACACCCTCAGGATAATGCTGTTCGTGGCTGTAATGATATTCATCGGCGTGGTAGTCCTCGGCACGTTTATCAGGAAGCTGAAGATAAACGAAGCCGTAAAGATTGGAGAAGAATGATATGGATTCCGGCGACTATATTCTGCAGGTAGAAAACGTAACGAGAGATTTTTACCGGAAATCCGAAGTCATCCACGCGGTGAGGGGCGTCAACGTAAATATCAGGCGCGGCACCTTCAACATCCTGTGCGGCAGATCCGGTTCCGGTAAGACGACGCTCATCAATATGCTGGCGGCCATCGACACTCCCACCACGGGAACGATATTGTTCGACGGGGTC
>JAEEGI010009928.1_pt1 | contig 20761 bp, 13 predicted proteins | sample 8958751 | NCBI WGS metagenome assembly JAEEGI01 (sample SAMN16246545, study PRJNA631951) | gut metagenome | biome: gut microbiome; feature: rumen; material: KS-attached | host: Bos | place: Iran: Karaj | collected 2018-10 | reverse complement strand
TTAGCGATTTGAAGTGACATCTTTTTCATACTCTTGCACCCTGCCGATAAACTCCTCACCCACAGGCACGCCGTTCTTCCAATTGAAGTAGTCGTACACCGCGCCGAAGGGTAGCGACTTCATCTCCTCCATCAGTGCCAGCCGTTCGAAGCCCTGTCCGTTGTCCTCGTATTTGCGCAGGGTTGCCAGCGGCTCCAGTAGGGCTTGCAGCAAGCATTTTTGTGTAGCGCGTGTGCCGATAAGGTAGGCTCCGATGCGGTTGATTGAAGCGTCGAAATAGTCCAGTCCGATATGGGCGCGATTCAGTGCCTCGGCGCGCACTATCTCTTTGAATAGGTCAAGCGTTTGGTCGTTCATCAGCGTCACATGGTCTGAGTCCCACCGCACAGGTCGACTCACATGCAGCATCAACTCAGGTACGTACAGTAGCAGCGACGACACCATGTCCGCCACATTCTCCGTCGGCTCGTAATGTCCTGTGTCTAACGTGTAGATGACCTTCCGCGTAGCGCAATATCCAGCGTAGAAGTCGTGCGACCCCACTGTGTAGCTTTCTAGCCCTATGCCGAATAGTTTCGCCTCCACACAGCTCTTCATTCCCGGCAGCTCCTCTGCCAGTATCTCGTCCAGCGACTCTGCCAGCAGTTCACGGTAGCGGCGGCGTTCCACCGTCAGGTCTTTCAGCCCGTCGTGTACCCAGATATTCATCATGCAGGGGTCGCCTTGTGCCCGTCCCATCGCGTCGGCGATGCGGCGACAGCGTTTGGTGTGCTCTATCCAAAAGGCTCGTATGGCGGGGTCGGGGTTGGCCAACGTCAGGTCGCCGCTCTTGGGGTGACCAAACGAGGTGGAGTTGAAATCCAAGCACATCCCCACCTGCTTTGCCCACTCTATCCAACTCTGGAAATGCTTCACGTCCACTTGGTCGCGGTCCACGAAGCGTCCGCCGAAGTCGCCGTATATCTCGTGCAGGTTCACCCGCTGTTTGCCTGCCAGCAGGCTTGCCACAAACTCTATGTCCTGTCGCACCTCGTCGATGGTGCGTGCCCTGCCGGGGTAGTTGCCCGTGGTCTGGATGCCGCCCGACAGGCCGGCGTCGCTCTCAAAGCCCATCACGTCGTCGGTCTGCCAGCAATGCAGCGAGATGGGGGTCTGCTCTAATGTCTCGATAGCCTTGTCGGTGTCGATGCCGAGGGCGGCATAGCGCTCTTTGGCAAGGGCGTAGGCTTGGGTGATTTGGTGGTCTTTCATGTTATTATTTTTCTTGGGTTTCTAGTATTGCTAGTACTACTAGTTTGACTAGTGATACAATTTGGATTTTACTAGCTTGTGTTGAATTTTTAGGTTTCCTATTGCTGTCGCCTCGGTGGGGCCTGCCACTACGGGGATGCCCACAGCCTCTTCGGTCCAGCGGTTGAGCAGGCTGTTGGCTGCACCGCCTCCGATGATGTGCAGCCGTTCAATCTCGAAGGGTGCCAGCTCGCGCAGCATCCCCATCACCTCTCCGTAGCGGTCGGCAAGACTGTGAAAGATGCAACTTAACATCTCTGCGTCATTCTTCGGCCCAGTGTAGCCTCCTTCGGCGAGGGCTTGGCGTATCTCCGCGTCCATGTCGGCGGGGTTGGCAAAACGTGGGTCGTCGGGGTTGATGCGCCCTGTATAGTCCTTTGCCCATTCCGCCATGCCCATCATCTCGTTGTAGCTATAGTCGCGTCCCGCAATGTTCCATGCCTTGCGGCACTGCTCCAGCAGCCACATGCCGGTGATGTTTTTCAAAAAACGTATCGTCCCTTCCGTGCCGCCCTCGTTGGTGAAGTTCAGTTCTGCCGCCCGTGGGGTCACGATGGGCTCATTGGTCACAATGCCCATCAGGCTCCAAGTGCCGGAGCTCAGATAGGCATCGTGGCTGCCCGCGCCCATCACTGCCGCCACCGCTGACGCGGTATCGTGTCCTGCCACCGCCACCACGGGCACCGTGCCGATGCCTGTCTTCTTCGCTATCGTGGGCAGCAATGCGCCCACCACTGTTCCTGGCTGCACTATGGGCAGCAGCAGGTCGGTAGGCAGTCCTAGCCGCTCCATCAGTTGCTTGTCGAATTGGCGTGTATAAGCGTTTACCATTCCCGATGTCGAGGCTATCGTGTATTCACATACGGCCCTGCCAGTGAGGAAATACGACAGCAAATCGGGCATAAACACCAACCATCTGGCATGGCTGAGGGCGGAAATCCCGCTCTCCTTTTGGGCATATAACTGAAAGATGCTGTTGAAATTCATCGTCTGTATGCCCGTCAAGAAATACATCATTTCGCGAGGCTCCCTCTCAAACACCTCTTCTGGCACGCCCACCGTGTAGGGGTCTCGGTAGGCTCGAGGCAGCGACAGCAGCGTGCCGTCGCGGGCGAGCAGCCCGAAGTCCACGCCCCATGTGTCGATGCCGATAGAGTCCAGCTCTACCCCCTGTCGCGCCAGCTCTGTCAAGCAGCGCAAAATATGCTCGTAGATGGAGTAGACGTTCCAATAGTACGCTTCGCCCAGCTCCATTATTTGGTTGGGGAAGCGGTACACCTCCTCCATCTGAAACTCCTCGTTGGTGAATGTGCCTAGCATCGCCCTGCCGCTGGTCGCGCCGCAGTCGATGGCCAGAATGCGATAAGTGTCTCTATCCATAGGTATCAATACTTGAGGTTGCAAAGATAGGAAAAAAATCCCATGTGACAAAAAAATACTACCTCGCAACTGAAAATCACCACTTTCAGAACAGTATACACACCTACCAACCTCCCATTTCCTGCCCGCAACAACCCAAATCACCCCCAGGCATCCCTCTGCATTTTTTTTCAAAAAGTCCAAGTGACTTTTATTCTTATCCTATATTTATACCTTAGTTATACTTTAGTTATTCTATATATAATGGTATAACTAAAGTATAAATATAGTATAACTAAAGTATAAGTGTAAAAGCCAGTGGGGAGGCACCAGTGCTTTTTGGGGTGGGCAATGGAGGACAAGGGCAAGGGCTAGGAAGAGTTTGGATGGAATGAGGGGGTGGGTGGAGGGAAAAAAAATCTGTGTATGTCGGGAAAAAGTTGTACTTTTGCAGCCGATTTGGTCGCCACGAAGGCGTGAAAAGGGAATGCCGTGTGAGTCGGCAACAGTCCCGCTGCTGTAAGTCTCAAGAGCGAGGCTCCGAAGTGAAAGCCACTGTGTTGCGTCATAGCTGCATGGGAAGGCAGGAGCCTAGCGAGATAAGTCAGAAGACCTGCCAAATCACAAATTAATCGCCCTCGAGGAAAGGGAGAAATTGTATGAACTGGCAAAAAACCATTGTATCATTCATCCTAGTCGTTGTCTGCCGCACGCTGCCGTGTGCGGCGCAGGACACGTCGCGCCGTGCGGTGACGCTGCCAGAGGTGAATATCATCGACCCTAACGCTAAACCTGAGGAACTGAAGGTGCAGACCCCCACGCAGGTTATCTCCACAGAGGAGATGAAGCAACTGGGCGGCACGCTGTTGAGCGATGCGGCGCGGCGCATGGTGGGGGTGACGCTGAAGGACTATGGCGGCATCGGGGGCATCAAGACGGTGTCGGCCCGTGGATTGGGCAGCCAGTTCAGCACGCTGACCATCGACGGGGTGGCGGTGAGCGACTGCCAGAACGGGCAGGTAGACCTCGGACGCTACACACTGGGCAACAGCAGCTATATCTCATTCGCCAACGGACAGAGCGACAACCTGCTGCAGGCGGCACGCGCCGTGGCGGCAGGCAGTGTGCTGAATATGGAGACGGCAGTGCCGGAGTTTGGCGACAGGCCGTTCAATCTGATGGCCGATGTGGAGGCAGGGTCGTATGGCTATTGGTCGCCCACACTGTCGTATCAACAGCGGCTGGGACGGCGGGCATCGCTGTCGCTGTGGAGCAACTACACCCGCTCGGACGGCGACTACCCCTTCACGCTATACTATACGGTGGGGAAGGAGGACAGCACCTCGCGCGAGCGGAGACAGAACTCGCAGATGCGGATGGCGACGGCTGACATGAATTTCTTCTACCGCTTCGACAGTCAGCGACGACTGCATGTGAAGGCACACTATATGGACGGCTACCATGCCTTGCCAGGGCCGGTGATATTCTACAGCCAGCAGGCGTCGGAACATACCGAGGAGAACCTTTTCTTCACACAGGCACGCTACAAGAAGACGGGCAAGTGGCTTGAGGTGCAGCTGCTGGGCAAATATCAGCGGAGTCACGACCTATATGAGGACACCGCTGCCCGCACGCCGACAGGCAAGTTGCGCAACGACTACCACCAACAGGAGGGCTATCTGTCGCAGGCGTTGCGTTACTATATTGGAGGCAAGGAGGAGGGGCATTTCAGCCTGGCCTTCTCTGCCGACGAGGCGGTGAGCCAGTTGCAGAGCAATCTGAGCAAGCATAACGACGTGCAGCGGACAACGGCACTGGGGGTGCTGTCGGCGGAGTATCGTTCGATACCGAAGAAGGGGATAGAGGAGGGGCTGCGTGTCAATGCCCATGTGCTGGGGACGTGGATAAGGGATAGGGAACAAGATGTTGAGTCGGAACCTTACGCACGGCTGTCGCCCTACGCGGGTGTGGCATACACAAAGGGGAACCTCACGCTGCGGTATTTTTTTAAAGAGAATTACAGAGTGCCGAACTTCAACGAGTTGTACTATTTCACCGTGGGTCGAAACCTGCAGCCTGAGAAGGCACGGCAGCACAATGTGGGGGTGAGCTATAGCAATAGCCGCATATTGGACAGCACCTACTTCTGGGACAATGGCATATCGATGGATGGCTACTACAACCGTGTGAGTGATAAGATTATCGCGGTGCCGATGCAGAATATGTTCCTGTGGTCGATGCAGAACTTGGGTGAGGTGGAGGTGAGAGGATTGGACATATCGGCTACGAGCAGGTTCCGGGGTGGTGCGTCGAGTATCTTTATTACGGATGACTGGCGAAGGATGCTGGATATTAGCCTGACGTTGGGCTATTCATACCAGTATGCTGTGGACCGTACTGACGCAGCGAGCAAGGTGTATGGGCATCAGATACCCTACACCCCACGTCATAGTGGCAGCATAGCCCTGACCGCCTCCACCAAGTGGGTGGACGTGGGATATAGCGCGACATTGGTGGGCAGGCGTTACCGCATGAGCCAGAATACGGATGCTAATGTGGTGAGGGGCTATGTGGATCAGGGCATTAAGGTGAGCCGCCAGTTTTGGCTGAAGCACGGCAAACTGGATGTGAAGGCACAGGTACTGAACCTCTTTAATGTGCAGTACGAGGTGGTGAAGAACTACCCCATGATGGGGAGGAACTATAGGGTAGGGGTAGGGTATGTGTTTTAGAGAGAATAGAATAGACTAGTATCGCTAGTACAACTAGTATTACTAGGAAAACTAGAAATAATTTAAAATCAACAATACTATGAAGAGAACATTCCTATTTCTGGCAGCCTGTGCGCTGCTGCTGACGGTGGGCTGTGAAAAAGACCCCACCACCAACAACTCAACTAACGACGGCACCTACGCCTACGTGCTAAACGAAGGCGCATGGGGCGGCAACGATGCCGGCATCAGCCGACTGAACATCAAGGACGGCACTATCGAGGTTGACTGGTTTGCGAAGGCGAACGGTCGCGGTCTTGGCGACTTGGCACAAGACTTAATCTACTACGGATCTCGCCTTTATGCTTCAGTTAATGGCTCAAACACCATAGAGGTTATAGACCCCGTGACGGGCAAGAGTCTAAAGCAAATTGACATGGGTAACCGTGGTCCGCGCTATCTGTTGGCTTGTGGTGGAAAAATCTATGTGACCTGTTATGACAAAACGGTGGTGCGCATTGACACTGCCACCCGTGCCATCGATGGCGTTTGTCATTTGAGTGGTATGCAGCCCGAACAGATGTGCATGCTGGGCGGTTCGCTGTATGTATGCAATAGTTGGGAGTATGACGCCAACGGAAATGCTGTGTACGACAGCACCCTGTCGTGGGTGGATATCGCCTCGTTCAGTGAAATGATGAAACTTGATATTCTCACCGATGCCGCCACGCAGACCTATGCACTCAACCCCGGTAGAATCAAGTGCAACAGCGATGGAGAGATGTTCATTGCTTGTGCAGGCGACTATGATAAGAAGCCAGCGCAGACAGTGAAATTCACCATGGGCAGTGGTCCGAAGTTCACCCCCTGTCCCATAACCGTTACCAACTTTGACTTCAATGGCAACGATATGTATTCTTACGCAACCTCCTATGACGATAATTGGAATCCGACGGCTACATTTTATTGCAACGAGACCCCCATACTCACCAACTACAGCAGCGTCCTTAACAATGCCTATGGCATCAACATCAATCCCGAGAATGGCGACATATACATCTGCAACAGCCCCTACGGTGTGAACGGCGATGTGTATTGTTTTACGAAAGACGGCACGGAACGTTGGCATGTGGAGGCAGGCATCTTCGCCTCGAAGGTGGTGTTTGTGAATAATGATGGAAATTGGGATGGGGATTGATTTCCGCTTCCAGTAATTTTATTTTAGGGGCAATACAATAAAGTAGCGGTTGTTCCGTTAAATAAACTCCAGCTTAGAAAGGGCTGGGGTTTTTTATTTAACAAGATACCGCTATGTCGTCACTGCCTCCCATATTCCTAGACCTCGCCATCATCTTGATAACGGCTGGGGTTATCACTGTTATCTTTAAGTGGTTGAAGCAGCCGTTGGTGTTGGGATATATCGTGGCGGGTTTCTTCATTGGGCCGTACTTCCCATGGTTTCCTGCCATCACCGACGACACTGACATACATGTGTGGAGTGACATCGGTATTGTGTTCCTGATGTTCGCTCTTGGCCTTGAATTCAGCATCAAGAAACTGAAGAAAGTGGGCGCCACGGGTGCCATTACAGCCCTAACCGAGCTGGCTATCATGTTTGTGCTGGGCAATCTCCTAGGGCATATATTGGGTATGGGTCACATGGACTGCATCTTCTTGGGCTGTATGCTCTCCATTTCATCCACTACGATTATTATCAAGTCGTTCGACGATCTGAAACTCAAGCAGCAGAAGTTTACCAACACCGTCACCGCTGTGCTGGTAGTGGAGGACTTAGTTGCAGTGCTGTTGTTGGTGATACTGTCTACCCTCAGTGTTAGCAAGAGCTTCAACGGTGGTGAACTGGCGTTGAGTATGGTGAAATTGGGGTTCTTCCTCATTGTGTGGTTCACCTTCGGCATATTCCTTATCCCTACCTTCCTGCGCTGGATGCGCCGCTGGATGACTGAGGAGACCCTCTGCATCGTGGCGGTGGGACTCTGCTTTGGTATGGTGGTTCTGGCCGACTTTGCCGGATTCTCTACGGCTTTAGGGGCATTTGTGATGGGCGCCATATTGGCGGAGACCATCGAGGCAGATGTGATACACCGCATCATCACCCCCATAAAGAACCTCTTTGGAGCTGTCTTCTTTGTATCGGTGGGTATGTTGGTCGACCCTGGTGTGCTTGTGAAGTACTGGGGCCCCATCTTGGCAATAGCAGGAACGGTCATAGTTTTTAAATCCAGTGCTGCCACCTTGGGCATCCTGCTCAGCGGCAAGCCTCTCAAGACAGCCATGCAGGGCGGTTTCTGTTTCTGTCAGATAGGTGAGTTCTCCTTTATCATCGCAGGGCTGGGTCTCAGTTTCGGAGTCATCGATGCCAATCTCTATCCTATTATAGTGTCGGTGTCTATCCTCACCACATTTGTTACCCCCTATATGATCAAAGCGGGGTTGCCAGCCTACGAGAAGGTCTACCCCAAGGTGCCTGCTCGCGTGAAAAAGGCGATGGACCAGTATAGCTCTTCGTCGCGCGTGACTACTCACGAGAAGAAACTCTCCGATTTTGTCAAGAAACAGTTGGTGACTATCTTGTTCTACGGCGTTATTTTGATAGCATTAGCCTTCTTGAGTTTCCTGTTGTTGAAACCGGCCCTCAACAGCCTGTTTGCAGGCTGGGGTGCAGCACCCATCTGGGGCAATCTGCTGGGAATGCTGATAACGCTATTTCTCATGGCGCCGTTCCTGTGGGCATTGGCAGTGAAAAATGTCAATCGTGATCGTGTGCGCAAGATGCTTCAGACCTACAATCATAGTCAGGTGGCAGTGATACCTCTCTTAGCGTTGCGCTACTTTCTGACACTGTTTGTAGTGGGCTGGGTGGTGTCGAAATATGTGCATCTGGCCGTAGGATTGCTCTTTGTGATTGCCATTGTGGTAGTGTTGGGAGTACTGCTGAGTCGCCGAGCCACCGACTTCTACAACCGTATTGAGGACCACTTTGTGGCCAACTTCAACCAACGCCAGGCACAACATTCCTTCCAGATACCCGAGTCGCTAGAGAAGAACTTCCTCATGGAGCGCATGATTATTACCCCCTACTCTCCGCTGGCTGGGCTGTCGTTGGGCAATTCTCAGTTGAGGCAGGAGTATCAAGTGAATGTCGTCACCGTAGAACGGGCCGGCAAGGTATATGACCTGCCCGACAAAGATATGCTCATTATGCCTGCCGACCGGCTGACACTCTTAGGCAGTGAAGACCAGCTGGCCAAAGTGCGTACGGTCATTGAGGTAGAACCCGATATGCTCATCCATGATCATTCCGACCATGAGATAAACACCTATCGTCTGGAAGTGGCTGCCGACAATCCACTTGTAGGGGTAGACATTCGTAATTCGGGCTTTACAACCAGATACCATGCCATGGTCATTGGCATCGAACGAGGGCGCGACTACATGGTCAACCCCATGGCCGACACCCGTTTCCGAGCGGGTGATGTGGTGTGGTTCGTCTCTCCCAAAGAACTCAAGATTAAAGAATTTCAAGTGCTAAATACCAATTCATGAAACAACGACTTCTCACGCTGGCACTGCTGACATTTCTCTGTGCCACAGCCTATGCACAAAACGACAAAGGCTTTGAAATCTCCAAGAATTTGGAAATCTTTGCCAATGTATACCGAAACCTTCATCAGAACTATGTCGACGATGTCGACCCTGGCAAGACGATGAAAGTGGCCATCGATGCCATGCTTGCCTCCATGGACCCCTATACCAATTACTTCGCCGAGAGCGACATGGAGGATGTGAAGATGCAGGTCTTAGGTCAGTATGGCGGCATCGGCTCCCTCATCCATCAAGAGGGTGCCAATATCTATATTGCCGAGCCTTATAAAGACCTTCCCGCCGACAAGGCAGGCTTGAAAATCGGTGATCGCATTGTGGCAGTCAATGGTGAGAGTACCGAGGGTAAGAGCAATGCTGACGTGAGCAGTGCCATGCGAGGCCAAGCAGGAACCGATGTGACGCTCCGTTTGGAACGCAATGGCGAGCAGTTCGATGTCACCATCACCCGTGCCGAAATCCGTCTCCCCAACCTCTCCTATAGCGGTATGGTGGCGGGCAACATTGGCTACATACGCCTCGATGAGTTCACCCAGAATGCTGCCAAGAACGTCCGCGATGCTTTCCGTCAGCTCAAACGCGACCATCCCGACATGAAGGGCGTCATCCTAGACCTTCGTGGCAACGGAGGTGGCCTTATGGGTGAGGCGGTGGACATTGTAAATATATGGGTTAAGGCTGGTGAGCTGGTGGTGGAAACTAAAGGCAAGGTGGCCTCTAAAAACATCAAGAGTCGCACCCGTATGGCTCCCGAAGACCTTGACATCCCCCTGGCAGTGCTTATCAACGGCAGTAGCGCCTCGGCTAGCGAGATTGTCAGCGGTAGCCTGCAAGACCTCGACAGGGCTGTCATCATTGGCAGTCGCTCATTTGGGAAAGGGTTGGTACAGAATATTATGCCAATGCCCTACAACAGCCAGATGAAGATTACCGTGTCCAAGTATTTCATTCCTAGTGGTCGTTGCATCCAAGCCATCGACTATAAGCATCGTGACGAGAATGGTCGTGCCGTCAAAGTGCCTGATTCGCTCAAGACCGCATTCTCCACCCGCAACGGACGCACTGTCTACGACGGCTTTGGCATCGAGCCCGACGTAGAAGTCGAACACGAGGCCTCCTCCCTGCTTTCGGTGGCACTCTACAATCGCTTCCACTTTTTTAACTATGCCGTCAAGTATGCTAAAGAGCATGCCTCCATCGCTCCTGCTGGAGAATTTGAGATTACCGATGAGATTTGGAACGACTTTGTCAACTATCTCTCCGATAAGACCTACGAATACACCACTTACACCGAGAATCTTATCTCCGACCTCCGCAAGGTGGCTGAAGAGGAAAACTATATGGACAACCTCAAACAGCAGATTGACCAGTTGGAGAAGACCTATAAGGATGCCAAGAAGGACGACCTCAACCGCAACCGTGAAGAGATAAGTCGGCTACTGAAAGATGCCATACTGGTTCATTATTACTATCGTAGTGGCTGTATCGAAGGGGAGCTAGGCGACGACCCCGATGTGATGAAGGCTATTGAGATTCTCTCCTCGCCCGAGACCTACCACGGAATATTAAAAAAATAATGGTGCATAGATAATTCCCATCATCCACCTCATTACCCCTCCTTCTCTCCCAACCCTATGAGACTATCTATCCATCGTAAGATATATGTCGTTCTGCTCTGCCTTTTGGCAGTGAGTATGACCACATCGGTTTTTGTCACCAATCTGCTATGGACTCTGTTGCTAGTCAACTGGGTGGCCGAATGGAACTGGAAGGAAAAGTTTGCCAACTGGGGTCAAAACTACCTCCTCCATGCATTTCTCGTCTTGCTGGGTGTCCATCTGCTGTGGCTCATAGGCACCAGCAACATGGACTATGCCCTGTTCGACCTGCAGAAGAAGATTCCCCTGTTTGTCATCCCGCTGGTGGTGCTCACCAGTCGCCCGTTGGAGCACAATGAGCGTCTCAGCGTAGCAATACTCTATGTCACAACCGTGTGGGTGGTCTCCATGATTGGGCTTGTACGCTATCTTACTATCCCCGACCTGCCTTATCGCGACATAGTCCCCTATATATCTCACATCCGTTTCGGTCTCAATGTTTGCATGGTGTTGGTACTGCTAGTCTATGCGGCTTTCTATTACCGACGTCTCTGGTGCTACCTTCTGAGCCTGATGCTCTCAATATGGTTCTGTCTCTTCCTTCTGATGCTCCATGCATACACTGCCTTCATCATCCTGTTGGCCACCTCTTTGGTTCTGCTACTTGTCTATGGGCGGCGTCTTCCTCGCAAGCCTCGTATGAGGGTCAAAGTGCTGTTTCTAGCTGTCTTGCTGGCACTAGGAGCCCTGGTGGGCCGGTATGTCGACGGCTACTACCGACTGCACCCCCTCTCCACCGAGCCGCTCCAGTCCTATACTGCCAACGGCAACCCCTATCAGCATCTTCAGGATGGCATTATTGAAAACGGTAACTATATCCATATCTACATCTGTGAAGAGGAAATGCGTCAGCAATGGGCTAAAATGAGCAACTATCCTCTCGACTCTCTCACTCCTGTAGGCTATCCCGTCTATCCTGCCTTATTGCGCTATTTGGGTGCTATGGGCGTAACCAAGGACAGTGTGGGTATGTCCCATCTTACCCCTGCCGACGTGGCAGCCATCGAAAAGGGCATAGCCAACCCCGTCTACCTCCAACCCGGACTGCGTAAGATGTTCTATGTGCTCTTCTACGAATATGAGAACTATCGCTGCTATCACAACGTGAACAACTTCTCAGTCCTTCAGAGGTTCGAATTGTGGAATGCCGGATGGCAGGTGTTCTTACAGCATCCTCTGTTGGGTGTGGGTACGGGCGACGTGGTAGATGCTTGCCACAAGCAATTGGTCGATAGCCAATCCCCCATGTCCGACACCCAGTTGCATACCCACAATCAGTATCTCAACTTCTTGATTGCTTTTGGCATCGTAGGATTTCTGCTCATAGTCTTCTTCTTCGCTCGCGCTATTTGGTTGTTGCTGTGCAGGCCTGTTCGCTCGGGAACTCTCAGTCCCCAATCCACCATCCTCTTTGTCGCCTTCCTCTGTATAGTGCTTATCTCTTTTATCAGCGAGGACACTCTTGAAACCCTTGCCGGCATCACCTTCACCGTTATGGGCTTCACCCTATTAAGTCCTCGTACTTCGTATAGTAATACTTAATTTTCAATTTTCAATTCTCAATTGTATCACTACCATACACTCACCAACGGCATCCGCATAGTCTTTCGCCCTACCACCTCCATCGTCACCCACGCTGGGGTTTTCATCGGTGTGGGCTCTCGCCATGAGCAAGGAGCCGAAGAGGGCATCGCCCACTTCATTGAGCATTCTATTTTCAAAGGCACCGAACACCGCCGCTCCTACCATATCCGCAATCGCATCGACGGCGTAGGAGGGGAGTTGGATGCCTTCACCACCAAAGAGGAGACCTGTGTCTATGCCTCTGCCCTGTCAGAGCATCTCGAGCGCTGTCTCGAACTCTTCTCCGACATACTCTTCCACTCTACCTTTCCTGAGCATGAGATAGAGAAAGAGAAAGACGTGGTCATAGAGGAAATCAACCTCTACCGCGACAGTCCCTCAGAATTGATATACGATGAGTTTGAAGAACGCTACTTCGGCACTCATCCCCTGGCGCATAATATTTTGGGTACAAAGAAGAATGTCCGTCGCTTCTCCTCGACCATGCTCTCCCAGTATATGCATTGCCACTATACGCCTGACCGTATGGTGATCGCCGTCGTGGGCAATGTCGACTTCAAGCGGCTCATCCACCTGTGCGAGAAACATTTTGGAATTGAAAGTGGAGGAATACTAAGTGGAAAGGAAGATGTGCAAATGGAGCATCGTCTAGAGGCAGCCTCCAATTCTCAATTCTCAATTCTTAATTCTCCATTCAACGACACAGTCCACAAGCACACCCATCAGGTACACATGCTCGTAGGCGGACAGGCACCAACCCTCTACGATACCCAGAAGACCGCCTTCACTCTCCTCAACAACATCCTCGGCGGTCCCGCTATGAACTCGAGGCTCAACGTGGCTGTGCGCGAGAAAGAAGGCTTTTGCTACACCATCGAGTCGCAGTATGTTCCCTTTACCGATGCTGGTCTCTTCTATATCTATGCCGGAGTCGACAAGGATTCCTCCGAGCGGGCTGTCCACCTCATTCTTGACCAGTTACGCCAACTGCGCGAAGTGCCTCTCACACCCCAACAGCTCCATGCCGCCCAAGTGCAATTCATCGGACAAATGGACATCACCAACGATTCGGGTCTCAACGAAATGCAGAGCATAGGTAAGGCTCATCTATATTTCGACCATGTCGACACCCTCGAAGAGATGAATCGCGATATCCTCGCCCTCACCCCGGCTGAGCTGCAAGAGGTAGCTGGTCAACTCTTAAACGAAGACAACCTAAGCTATCTTTTTTATAAGTAGCTTACTTCTTTATCTCTGTGAAAGGAAGGTGGATTGCCTTTTTTTATATCCATCATTGCACCATTACCAGCATTTTTCCCCATGCTGAAAGCAACTTGTATAAGGGGACTTTCTATCGTGCCTATGGGTGTTGGCCGTTCCTTCTTAGATTCTTCATCGATTCATCATCGTATACTAGAGCGAATAGCTTAGGATGAGGAATTTATCGGCAGCAGAAGGTCGGCTATAGACACCATGTAGGGATGAGATAGGCATGAGGCGGGCATCGCGGATGGTTGCGGAGGTGGGGGATGTGAGGGAATATATAAAAAAACGAGACGTTTGGCACAATATATACTGGGGTTGTACGTTATGAAGAAGATTAACTATAATTGAATATGAAAAGGTCGTTTCGTACTAACAAATTTGCACTCTTGGCTTTGCTGGCAGTGGTGCTGGCGATACCTTCCTATGCCCGAAAGAAACCTACCTATGAGATTACTCTGAAGATAAACAATGGGTACGACTCGGTGATGTATATGGGCTATTACTTCGGCAGTGGAAATAAGGTGGTAGATACCGCCTTTTTGGACAAGAAGGGGCGGTTTGTCTTCTCCAGCACTACCGACACACTCCCTTACGGGCTTTATTTCTTTGCTAACACTAAGGGCACGTATGTGGAATTCGTGGTCTACCGCGAGAAACCCTTTTTTACCTTCGAGACTGATCACAAGGATTGGACCTCGAACATGAAAGTGAAGGGAAGCCCTGAGAATGAGTTCTTCTTCAGCTTCCACCGAGTGGATGTGGAGTTCGACAAAGACTTGACCCTCCACCAAATGACACTCGACTCGGCTGCCTTTGCCACCTATCGGCATGCTCGGCTGTTGGAACTTGATAGTGTCAAAATTGACTATATTACCAAGGAGCCCTCGCGGTTTTTGTCGAAGATGATGATAGCCACCAAGGACGAGGAACCGCCCCTCGTTGACGAGAAGGGAGACTCGTTGACCCTCGTGCAACGTAGAGAATATTTCCTCAACCATTATTTTGACAATATCCCCGTGGAGGACAACGCCATCATCCGTACACCGAAAAAAGTGTTCTACGACCGAGTGATGACTTTCTTCGACAGCTACCTCAAGTATGCTCCCCCACAGGTGATAATAGAATATCTCGACAAGTTGATTGACCGCTCCAAGCCGGCACCTGATGTCTATAGCTATCTGGTGATGTCGATGATGCAGAAATACTTGCAGAGCCAAGTGGCGGTGTACGACGAGGTGTATGTGCATCTGGCCAAAAAGTATTACGACAGCGAGGACAACTTCTGGGCATCACCTTCCAGCATTGACAAAGAAATGCAGCGAGCCAACAAGTGGGACCGCCTGTTGGTGGGTCGTGAGGCTCCCGAACTGATATTGTTCGATACGATGCATGTGCCCCATTCCCTCCATGCCATGCCCAACAAGTGGAAGCTACTTGTGTTCTGGTCGCCCACCTGCAGTCATTGCCAACACGTCATCCCCACAGTATATAAGATTTTTGAGAAATATCGTGAGCAGTACGATATTGGTGCTTTCACCATTCTCAGCGAACCCGACGACAAGACCCGCAAGCAGTGGAAAGCCTTTATGCAAACCCATCTGATGAATAGCCCCGCATGGCTCAGCCTCGATGGGGGAGAGGCCAATGTGGATTGGCACGACGTGTACGACATTCAAACTACCCCACAGATATACCTTATAGACGAGAACAATATCATACAGGCGAAGAAACTGGGCGAAAACTCGCTCGAAAATATTATTAAAGCTATCTGCGGAGGCAACCAAGAATAGCCCTATACCCTTTCGAGGTTGTAGGCCATGATAGTTAATTAACCCTAAATAAAACCCTTAAAGCTCAATATAATGAAAAAAACTACAATTTTAGCCGTTGGCATCGCCACTATGGCAGTGATGGCTGGCGGATGCAAGAAAACTATGGACAATCCTTTCTTTGCCCCATGGGGCACACCCTACGAAATCCCCGATTTCGCAAAGATTAAGACCGAGCACTACATGCCTGCCTTCCAGGAGGGCATGAAGCAGCAGATGGAAGAAATTGACGCTATCGTCAACAACAGCGAGGCTCCGACGTTTGAGAACACCATTGAGGCGTTTGAATACAGCGGGCAACTGCTCAACAAGGTGTCTGGCGTGTTTTTCAACCTCAGCGAGTGCGAGAACAGCGACGAGATGGAGGCAATAGCCGAAGAAGTGACTCCCCTATTGTCGGCTCATGGCGACAACATTGCGCTCAATGCCAAGCTGTTTGAACGTATTAAGGCTGTCTACGACCAGAAGGACAACCTAGGGTTGAATCCTGAGCAGATGCGTCTGCTGGATGAGACCTATAAGGGTTTTGTCCGCAGTGGCGCCAATGTGCCTGCCGAGCAACAGGCCCGTTTCCGTGAGTTGAATGAGCAGATTGCCTCTTTGACACTCCGCTTCGCACAGAATGTGCTCAAGGCCACCAATGCCTATCAGCTGGTGCTCGACGAGGCTCCTGAAGGACTTACGTCCGACCAGATTGCCGCCGCCAAGGAGGCTGCCGATGCCGACGAAGCCACGAAAGGCAAGTTGGTCTTCAAACTCAACCTTCCAAGCTGGGAGCCTTTCATGCAGAATTGCAGCAACCGCGACCTGCGCAAGCAGATGTGGGATGCCTATAGCAGTCGATGCAACGGAGGTGAGTTCGACAACACCAAGATTATTGACACACTGGTCAACCTCCGTCTGGAGCGTGCCAACATCCTCGGCTTCCCCACCCATGCCGACTATGTGTTGGACGATTGTCTCGCCAAAACTCCTAAGGCTGTGTACGAATGCCTGATGCAGATTTGGTATCCTGCCCTCAAAAAGGCTAAGGCCGAGTGTGCCGATTATCAGAAGATGATTAAGGCCGATGATCCTACTGCCAAGCTGGAGCCTTGGGATTGGCGCTATTACAGTGAGAAGCTCCGCAAAGAGAAGTATGACCTGGACGACGACGTGGTGCGTCCTTATTTCTCACTCGACAATGTTCGCGATGGTGCCTTTGCCACCGCAGGCAAGCTCTATGGTATCACTTTCCGTGAGAACCCCGACCTGCCCACCTACAACAAGGAGGCTCACGCCTACGAGGTGATGGATGGCGACCAGGTGATCGGTATTCTTTACATGGATTTCTTCCCCCGTGCCAGCAAGCGCAGCGGTGCTTGGATGACCGAGTTCCGTGGGCAGCAGGTCAACCAGCAAGGCGAGAATGTCATCCCCATCATACAGGTTGTGTGCAACTTCACCAAGCCTACGGGCGACAAACCCTCACTGCTCAACTTTGACGAGAGCGAGACCCTCTTCCACGAGTTTGGTCATGCCCTTCATGGGCTGCTTAGCAAGTGCCACTATCCCTCGCTGGCCGGTACCAACGTGCCGCGCGACTTTGTGGAGTTGCCTTCGCAGATTATGGAGAACTGGTGCCGCAACCCGCAGGTGATGAAGACCTACGCCAAGCATTACCAAACGGGCGAAAGCATCCCCGATGAGTTGATTGCCAAGATTGCCGCAGCACAGACTTACGGACAGGGCTTTATCAATACCGAGCTGTTGGCCGCCTCGCTACTCGACATGGACTACCACAGCATTGCTGTGAAACAGGCAATCAATGCCAATGATTTTGAGCAGATGCACCTCAATGCTATCGGCCTCATACCCGAGATCATCAGCCGCTACAAGAGCCCCTACTTCCAGCATATCTTCACCACTGGCTACGATGCTGGCTACTACAGCTATACCTGGACCGCTATCCTCGACCACGATGCCTTTGCCGCCTTTGTGGAGAGTGGCGACCTGTACAATCCCGAGTTGGCAAAGAAGTTCCGCCACATCTTGGAAAGCGGCAACACCGAGGACCCCATGCAGATGTACATCAATTTCCGCGGCAAGGAGCCTAGTGTTACCCCACTGCTGAAAGACCGTGGACTAATTTGAGAGAATGATTAGTCGGAGTGATCGGAATAATCGGAGTGGTCGGAGTTTTCTGATTATTCTGATTACTCCGATTATTCCGACCAATCCGATAAAAGTCAAATAACAATGTCAGACGAAATCAAGAAACTATACCGCAATCCCCGCGACAAACGCATCGCGGGGGTTTGTAGCGGCATTGCCGAATACCTCAATGTGGATGTCACCGTGGTGCGCATCCTTTTTCTGATTGCCCTGCTTTGCTTCGGAACGGGACTAGGAATCTATTTGATTGTTTGGCTCCTGGCTCCCGAAAAAGCTTGACAGAGACATGAAGAAGTTGGTAATGCTTATTACGGCCCTGCTCCTAATGAGTTTGGCTCATGCGCAGAATGCCGGAGAAACGGCTATTGTAGGATATACTACCCCCAATTACGAACAAATCAAGAAGGATTGTGCCGACAAGCACAGCTTTCGCTATTACCCCAATCTGGTCAAGCGTTTCGCTGCGGTGGACACATCGCTGCAGGTGGAAGACTTGCAGACGTTCTACTATGGGCAGGCTTTTCTTGATGGCTATAACCCATATCAACGTTATGACGAGTTTGACCAAATCCTTGCTATCATGCACAAGGATGAGGCTCCCACTATTGAGGACACTCGAATGATTGTCAAGCTTGCCAACACTGTCATAGCCAAGAATCCCGCTGAGCCGATGGCTTATTACTACAAGTTTGTAGGACAAAGCATGGCGTGTGAATACTTTGGGGGTGACACGGCTGGGATGCAGCAGTCGCAGTTGCAGTTTCAGATGCTGTTCTACACCATTGCCAGCACTGGCAACGGAACCAGCCCCGAACTGGCAATGCATGTGGTGAACACTTCGCATGAGTATATGATGATGGGCATGTATGGCTTCCAGATGAAGGAGCAGGTGCTGATGAGTTACAACGGAAGCAACTACGATATGTTTGTAATCGACACCAATGAGTATGGTGTGGACACGCTCTATTTCAACATCGACCGTATTGTGGGGGCATGGAGTAGCCTCTTCGCTGACAATGAGGAAGTGAAAGATACTGCCACTGGGTTATTTCTTGAGTTGGGCGAGAGGTTTGTGTTGGAGTTGAAGAAGCCCAAACGGAAGGATAGTCAGTTTGTGTTGGTGTCGAAAGAGAAGGTGAGCGACACGCTGGTATGCGAACGCGACAGCCTCTTCCGCGAGCCTGTGCCAAAGAATCAGGTGGTGGGCTATTTCTGTCCTATGCGCCTAAGCGAGGATGACGAGACAGTGTTCAATTGTCTGGTGTTCATCAGCAATTGTGGAAAGAAGTGGCTCTATTACGACACCTATATCTCGACAGATGAAAATGGAAAAAACTTTACTCCCACTTCCAACAATGGTATGCCGCGCGGTGTGTTGATGAATGAGATGTGGCCTACCAACGTGAAAATCCTGAACATCGATAATATCCGCACCAAAAAATAATTTTTTCACCTCCATGCAGTCTTTCTTAGAGAAAAGGTCTCTAAGAAGACATGACGGACATGGAACAACTAATAGAGCAAGCTAAGACTGGTGACCGACAGTCTCTGAATATGCTTTATAGCCGCTATAGACAGCGGTCGTTTGCCATTTGTTGCCATATTACTCGCGACAAAGAGTTGTCCGAAGAACTAGTGGATGATGCTTTCCTTATTGCTTTCAGCAGGTTAGACCAACTCAACGACCCGGAGAAGTTCGGCGGTTGGCTGTCTGCCATCTCGGCACGGCTGGCAATGCGACAGATGAAGCATCCGTCCAAAAACAAGGCTATCCCTATTTCTCATATCGAAGGCTTTGATGTGCCCTGCGAGACAGACGAGCCCCCTTTCACACAAGAAGAGTTGCAGGCAGCTATTAACCAACTGCCCACAGGCTATCGAAAGGTGTTTACCATGGCGGTGGTAGAGGGCAAACCTCACAAGGAGATAGCGCAGGCACTGAATATCGAGCCTCATTCCTCATCCTCGCAACTCTATCACGCCAGAGCTATGTTGCAACGCATTCTTGGACCGTTGATGTGTGTCTTGTTCTTAGCGATGCCTTTAGTGTTGGATCAAGATTCAAATAGCGACTTGGCTACCCTGACTGCACAGAGACAGGACAATGATCCAATCGTAGATACGAAAGTATTGCCTCAATGCAGTTTCAAACCTCTCGTTCCAATTAATTCTAGCGAGTTTATAGGTCAAGAAGAGTATCCCACAATAGTGTTGCAGAACGACTCCTTGATATCCCCATCACCTTCGAAAGAAGAAATAGAAATAAATAAAAAGGTAGAAAGAAATATAGATGTGATGACCGAGTCAATATCAACCGATACCAAACTACTGGCAGTACATCCAGCAAGTAAATGGTCGGTGACGGTAGTGATGACGCATTCACTTTCCCAAATGTGTGTTGCCCAACATCCTCACCCGTTGTTGTTGCCTTCAGCATCCACTACATCCACTACTGGTGAACCCACAACAGGTGTTCCTATAGCCAATTGGCGCGACTGCAAACAATATGTGTTGGAAAATAGTGTACTCTTCTCTGACGAAGTGGCTTCGGCACTAATACGCATAGCCCAAAGCAATGAGATAGACAACAATGGAGAAATTGTCCGTACCGAGTATCATGAGCCGCCCACCATAGAGGCACTGATGCTTCATTACGCAATAGACAGCACTATCTCGGTCTACGCTGGTGTAGGACATGGCGAATATCGTTCTTACTTCCAAACGGGTGTTGGCATAGACAGGATTGACGAATGTCAGCGTGTTGACTTCTTCGACATTCCCGTAGGTGTGTCGTATAATCTGTATCAATCATCTCGGTTCGGTTGTCATCTTTCCACAGACCTTTCGCTTCAACTGCCCTTGTCCATTCACGGAAGTACCAGTTTCATTCTTGGAGGACAGACAAATAATGCTCCTGCCGGAGAGTCTGTAATACCTCTTATCAATCACTATTCGCATAAGGGGAAACCAAGTCTCTTCGCCACACTTAAAGCGGGCGTGCATTACCGCCAAACGGAGCATGTCAGCCTTTTCATCGAGGGAGGTATCGGCTATACAATATTCCCTCTCTCGTCTACTGAGCCAAGTTGGCAGTCTTTGTCCACATACGCCACAGTCCATCCCTTTACCCTAATCTCGCATATAGGTATGCGTTTTACATTTTAGTTAATCATTCGTGCAGTCTTTTGTATGTTTTCAGTCTCTTTATAGGTGAGAAAGTTTAATGGGTAATTATGCCTCGGCAACCCTACTTTTATAATCTATTCATGGACTGATATGTATAAGA
>JAEEGI010009924.1_pt1 | contig 20763 bp, 17 predicted proteins | sample 8958751 | NCBI WGS metagenome assembly JAEEGI01 (sample SAMN16246545, study PRJNA631951) | gut metagenome | biome: gut microbiome; feature: rumen; material: KS-attached | host: Bos | place: Iran: Karaj | collected 2018-10 | reverse complement strand
GAATAAGGCGCTTCTGCTGTTTGGGCAGGTGCGCCTTTTTTCTGAGCCACGCCTCTTTGCGTGCTTCGTAGTCTTGCTGGTGTTTCTCTAAGAAACCATCGGCCATTGTATTATCTTTTGAAATTTCCGTAGACAACTTTCAACATAATAGGTTGGTTGGGGTTCTCGCTGCCTCCAACTAATTTAGCGGCAGCCAGTCCTACACAGTGTTCGTAGCTTGAGATGCTCGTGACGCCTGATGCCGATGTAGAAATGGCCTGGACAGGAACAAGCAAAACCTTATTCCAGTTCGGGTGTTTGGCTACCCAGTTGTTATCAGACTCCAGCCCTTTACGCTTCATTTCAACCATCCTGTTGATAAGTGATGAGATATTCGAGTAGTCGTACTGGTTGGTCTTGACAGAGAACGAGCTACTGAACGTCAGCTTATTGTCAGGCAATTTTTGGCTTTCGAAAAAGCTGTTCAGACTATCCGTTGGCAACATCATCAAGTAGCCAGGTTGACTATAGGTTTTCTCTTCACTCAGATTATTAATGCGTTGGAAGCTGATACTTGCAATCAAAATGGAGTCGTTCTCGTGTCCCTTGTAGATATCGTCAATGGGCAGCGTCACTTCTGTGTAGACTCCTGCCGGTGCCTTGACGTAGGTACATGTATTGTCGGCGGTTAGCTGCAGCAGTTTGTCTTTGTCGTTGGTAATCTTGGTAGTCTGTAGTATTTCTTCGGTTCCTGCCAACGCTGAGGCATAGGTTGATGTGGAGTCGGCTTTTGAAGTCTTTTGCTGGAAGAAGAATCTCAGGCTCATTTCCATGATTTCCACGTAGGCCCCTTCGCCATCGACTACTGAGAAGAAGAATCCTGGACAGACGTTGTGTATGAATGCGTAGGAGTTCTTGAAGTATTCAGGATGTTGGAAATATTGGCGCATCACGTAGGTACCATAGTTGTTGTATGTTGTTCCGCTTTTGTCAGTGTATGGCTCGTTCAGCTTAATGGTGATAGAACTGAGGTATTCGGAGTCCTTACGCTGCGACTCGCTAACGGTTAGGTCGGTGAGGGTGAAAACCTTGTCCTTCTTCATGCCGTTTTCCCTAATAAGCCCCTCGGCAATGGGGTCATAGTTTGAGTAGTATCGTCTGCCTTCCTCCATAGGCATAGCCAGTTCCGAGACTCTTATTTTCATGGCCGACAGTGAGTCGACGGTCGATTTTGCTGGATTGTAGTACAATTCTAACTGGCAGGAGTCAGCCGCTACCACTCCTTCGTGTCTTGTGACGATGTCGTCTTGCTTTGGCAAACTGAATGTCTCAAGAATGTTGAACTGGGTCATAAACTCACTTGTGACGCATGACTTTGTTTCAGGATCCTTTGCCCTGCCCAGATAGCAATAGCTGCTTCTGAGTAATACAGAGTCGGCTAACACCGATTTTGTCGTCACCTTAAAGTCCGCATTGTTGACGTATAACTTATCTGTCTCTCCTGTCAGCGAACGTCCTATGTCAAGTGTTTCGTCATTACATGCAGAGAGTGCCATCACAACTACGGCAACCCCTGTCAGCAAGTTACGTTTCATCATTTTTGTTTGTGTGTTCTATTCTTCTGGACAAATCCTGTTGTAGAGCTCCTCATAGGCATCTACAAAGTTCTCTTTGTATTCCACTAAGGGTATCTGTTTTTCGTTGGTATAGTCAACCAATTTCTTGTTTACGGCAGTTGTGGCCAGCACAATGCCATCAGAGTAATCGATGGCAAGTTTGCCCATCTCCTCGAAGTCGAAGTTGTCGTTGTAAGGTGCCAGCAGCTCAGCCTTTGCATCACGGAACTCTACACATTTCTTGAAGTTCTGTCCGAGGTCATTCTGTATAGTCTGGTCAAACAGCGATGTTACCACCTTTGTGTTGGCGAACGAGGGCTCTTCGTGATAGGCCGTCTTGACATATAGTGGCACGACGGCGGTCATCCAGCCTTGGCAGTGAATGATATCGGGCACCCAACGAAGTTTTTTCACTGTCTCAAGCACACCTCGGGCAAAGAAAATGGCGCGTTCGCCGTTGTCAGGATAGTCGTTGCCCATTTCGTCCTTTTCCATCCGGCGCTTCGAGAAGTAATCGTCGTTATCAATAAAGTAAACCTGTACACGCGCCTGCTGTATAGAGGCCACTTTAATGATGAGGGGGTGGTCGGTATCGTCGATAATCAGGTTCATGCCTGACAACCGTATTACTTCGTGAAGCTGCCCTCTGCGCTCGTTAATGGTTCCCCACTTTGGCATGAAAGTGCGAATTTCGTAACCTTTCTCCTGCATAGCCTGCGGAAGAGCCTTACCCATCAGTGACAATTCGGTTTCTGGAACGTAGGGAGTAATCTCCTGATTGATGAATAATATCTTTTTCTTTGCCATTATGATGATAATTTCTCCTTTGCAAAGGTACGGAAAAATATTCAGAAACAGGCTATTTCGCTTGGGTTTTTACGTTTTTTTGGGAAAAAACAAGGCTTTAAGCTCGATATATCCTCCGCAGAAGTGCATTTACCCAGCGTATGGAGATGCGGAACCAACGGTTGGTGCTGACTGGTTTGCCGCCAAAACGCAGAATGAATTCGCGGTAGGGATTGCGCGAGAATGGAAGTCCGACGTCGAGGAAATAAATGTGTTGGTAGCCACGGGCATGAGCATCCTTGATGGCGTGCCACAGTGTCAGTTCGTCTGGATGCAACATCGCATATGACTTGCGTCGGAAGGCCATATACCAGAGGTAGGCGTTCTGCTGACTGTAGGCTGTTGCTGAACAACCAATGATATGGTCGTGATAGCGTGTGAGATAGAGCCGTCCGTGCCCTTCCTGCTTCATCTGCAAGAAGAATTTCTCGTCGGGGATGTATCGCTTGGGCTTCAGCCAGTGGTGGTGCTTTAGCAGCTTCATAAAAGCCTTGAAGTCAGAGTCCTCCTTAACCTCATCGGTTACTACACCTTTGGAGTAGGCGGTGTTGATGTGCTTTTGCAGCCGTTGTGAAATGCGCTCCTCCGGTGTGTGGCTGTGCAGAGAGTTGTGGATGCTCATCCAGTGGACGGGGAAGAACTGCCGCTTCTTCAGTTCGCGGTATGCAAACATCTTATGGCTAAGGTTACTGATTTCAATGTAGAGCACCCGATTGCTGAGTTTGCTTTTCAGTGCATCAAGCATAAAGCCGAAGAGCATACTGTCAGAATAACCTTCATGCTCGTAGCTGAAAACCCCTTCGCCCAACAGACGGCAGTGCATAAATAAATAAGGTGGGAACCAGGACGTTCGGTAGCGCACGACAGCCAGCAGGTGAGCCATTACCTTTCCTTCACCCGACTGAACCACCACCATATAGGGCTTTTGGCGAGGTGTTTTCTTCGCTATCTCGAAGAGCTGCCGACTGTGGAAAAAGTTACCGTTGTCCAGTTGTGGCAGGTCTTTCTGGTCAGTAATAATATGGGTTAATGGTTCGTTCACGCGTCAATGGAAGTGTAACCACCTGTCAAAATTCCTGTAGCTGGCTCTTTGAGAGTTTTGTCATAGAGTTGGCAACAGTGTCACGACCCTCGTAGACGATACGCACCATAGCCATATCGCGGATGAAGTCGACGGCACCGACGTCAACTTTGCGGATTTTTACGCCGAGACGCTGCTCAAGGTCGGCCTTCAATTCTTGACGGCGCTCAGGAACAATGAGTTCCATACGGTCGTACTGTATGAGCTTTGAAGGGAGGGTTTTCAAGTATATCTCGCAGACCCAGACGGCGACGAGGACAATGAGGTTGGTGATGACAAGTTCAATTAAGGGGACGCCTTCGGCGATGGCGTTGACTACGGCCAGTGCGATGATAATGAAGAGATAGGTCATCTCGCGCACGGGCATGGCGTCAGTGCGGTAGCGCATGATGGAGAATATACCGAATAGTCCGATGCCAATACCCATTGAGGTCTTTCCCTTCATGTCTTCAAGTACGAAAATCATAAAGAAGACAATGAAGAAGATGGCTATAGATATTAGCAAGAAAGTGAAGCAGAAGTCGCGTCGCTTGCTCTTTTTGTAATATAGCCTGATAACGATGAACCAAGTGACGACAATGCTGATGAGCAGTCGTATGAGCATTGATACAAAACTCGGTGAAATGGTAAGGAAGTCTGTCATAATTGATTATAGTTTAGATGTTTAACATTTTCTTGATATAGTGAAGCTTTGGCTTTAGACGGTTGATGTGCAGCTGGTCGTTGGTAAGTGCCGACCCGATGACATATTTCGAAAATCCGTGGGGTTTGATGCGCAGTTCACGCAACATATTGAGAATTGGCGAAGGTACGAGCCCGTCGCGCTTGAGCTCGATGATGACGGCATCGCCCATCTGCCAGTGATGATCGGTTGCCAAGTTGTGGAAGTTGAGGTTGGTATCGATGGTGAGTCGCTCAGTCTTTCCTTTGTTTACAAGTGTAATGCGCTTGAATCGGTTCTCAAGTTGTCGGCTGAGCGTCTGCGGGTCGTAGTGCAGGTTGTCGCGAAGGAAGTCAGAGAATTGAGAATCGAGAATCGAGAACTCTGAATTGTCATCGGGGTTGAAGTCGTCGAGCGATACGCGCTTTTTCTTGGTGCGCCCCTTGTTGTTCTTTGTCTTTACCTCAAGGAAGTTCAGGTTTGAATCAACATATGAGCGCACGCGCAGCTTCTGACGGTTGGTGTGCCCAGTCTCGTGTACTGTGTACATGTTGCAGTCGGGAGTATCGAAGTAGACAGTGTAATAGTCGGCCATTCTTTGTCCGTCTATGTCCTGTGCGTAGTATTCGTTCGCAGCCATCTGTAACAGCCTTTTTAGCATAGGCTTGGTGGTGACGAACTTCGTGTCGGTGCGGTTCATCAGGCGGATGCCACTCATTTCGTCGAGCGTGATGGGGTCGAACTGTCTAAGTATCTCTTCCATTGTCAAGTACCTTTTCTATTTATTTCAGTGCAAAGGTAATGCTTATTTGTCAAATACCAAAATAAATTCAGCAAAACTCGGAAATAGTTCAACAAACCGCTCTGTCGGCTACGGCTTCAGCCGTTCAATGTCTTTCTGCCACAGGTTGCTGGAGGCGTCGCTGGGCATCCGCCAGTCGCCTCGTGGGGAGAGACTGACGCTGCCCACTTTTGGACCGTCGGGCATGCATGAGCGCTTAAACTGCTGGCTGAAGAAACGGCGGCAGAACGTGAGGAGCCATTTACGAATGACCTCGTCGTCATATCTGCCGTTGAATGCCTTGCAGGCCATCATGAAGATTTTGGCAGGACGGAAGCCGTAGCGCAGGAAATAGTAGATGAAGAAGTCGTGTAATTCGTAGGGACCTACAAGGTCTTCAGTCTTCTGCTTAATCTGGCCGTTCTCGTCGCCGGGAATCAGTTCGGGCGAGATGGGTGTGTCAACGATATCAAGCAGCACCTCGGTTGCCATTTCACCAGCCAGGTAGGTGACGAGGTGTCGCACCAGTGTCTTTGGCACTCCTGCGTTCACGCCGTACATCGACATGTGGTCGCCGTTATAGGTTGCCCAGCCCAGTGCCAGCTCGGACAGGTCGCCGGTTCCGACAACTATGGCGTTCTCCTTGTTGGCCACGTCCATGAGTATCTGGGTTCGTTCGCGTGCCTGAGCGTTCTCGTAGGTCACGTCGTGCTGTCTGGGGTCGTGTCCTATGTCGTGAAAATGCTGGGTGACGGCTTTGGCGATACTGATCTCGCGAACACTGATGCCGAGTGCGTCCATCAGTTTCAGTGCGTTGTTATAAGTGCGGTCAGTCGTGCCGAAGCCAGGCATCGTAATGCCGATGATTCCCTTGCGGTCGAGTCCCAGCCGGTCGAAAGCTTTGACCGTAACAAGAAGGGCCAGCGTGGAATCGAGACCTCCGCTGATGCCGATGACAGCATTACGGGCATTGATGTGGTTCAGCCGTTTGGCGAGTCCGGCCACCTGTATGTTAAGTATCTCTTCGCACGATTCCTGCATTTTGTCGTTGGCAGGAATAAAGGGATGCGGGTCAATCGGTCTGATGAGTTCGAAGTCGCGCGGAATTATTGGCTTGCAGGCGATGGTAGTTGGCAGACAGCGGACTTGTGACTGTGCAGTAATGAATGTTGAGTTGGTGCGGCGCTCCGTACGCAGCAATTCTACGTCAATCTGCGAAATCTTGATTTGCGGCTGCAGCGAGAAGCGTTCCCCCTCGCAGAGCAGCTTGCCATTTTCGAAAACCATAGCGTTCCCGCCGTAGACGACATCCTGTGTGGACTCGCCGAAACCACTGCTTGCGTAGACATAGCCGCACATTGTACGGGCACTCTGCTGGCTTAGCAGCTGGCGCAGGTATTGATGCTTGCCGACGAGTTCGTCAGAGGCCGAGAGATTGAAGATGACGTCGGCACCGGCGAGTGAGAGCCGGTTGGAGGGTGGAGTGGGGGCCCAGACGTCCTCACAGATCTCTACGCCAAAGCGGGCGCCATCGCAAGTATTGAAGATGGTGGGGCCTGGCGCGACGCGAACCGGACTTCCAGCCAGGTAGATGTCCTGCGCAGTAAGGTCCTGCGCTGAGGCAAACCAGCGTTTCTCGTAGAACTCACCATAGTTTGGCAGGTAGGTTTTGGGGACGACCCCCAGCAGTGTGCCTCCCTGGATAACGGCAGCGCAGTTGTAGAGTAAGGCTCCAATTTGTACTGGCAGACCCACGATGCTGATGATGTCCAGCTTGCGTGTGAAGTCGAGCAACACGAGCAGTCCCTCTTCTGCTTTATCGACGAGCAGCTGCTCCTTGAACAGATCTTGGCAGGAATAGCCTGTCAGCGACAGTTCGGGGAAGACGATGACTTCTACGCCCTGCCCCTCGGCTTGCGCAATAAGGTTTTCAAGTTGTTGTACGTTGTATTCTACGTCGGCCACCTTGACAACGGGTACGGCGGCTGCCACTTTCAGGAATCCGTATTTCATAGTTTTATAAATTGGCGATCGTTCTCGATAATGGTATAGATAAGGGCTGGCTGTTCAAAGTATTGGTTCTCGGCAAACGTGTGGAGTTTGTAGAACTTCACGGGGTCGATGTTGATTAGTGCATCGACGGCCGGCTTGCGTAGGAAGTACTTGTCGCGCTTGTAGGCCAGAAGTTGTATACAGGAGTGTTCAAGACTGTTGAGCTGATCGCGCCCGAATTCCTCGATGAACACCTTCGTGTTGGGTTCTGCCTCTCCGCAGGAGCGTACCTGCCAGCTGTTTCCCTCGGCTGTCATGTAGACAAAGTGCAGGTAGTAATTGCAGTCGTTGACGAGAAAGGACTCGAAGCGAGTATCGCTAAGCTCCTTGATGTCAATAGGGACAAAAGCCAGGTAGGCCGACAGCTTGTCGCCTCCTCGCCGCTCTTCCACAGGGGGCTTAAAGGTTACGGGGGCGTCGGCAGGCTCCGTCTCCGGCTCCTCGTCGGATGTGTGCCCCTCGACCTTTTTGCCCCGTGACTTCACTTCTACGACATGCCGCGTGTCGTAGTCCTCGGCGCCGATGACGACAACGTCGGTAGTGCGCATAGGAATTTGGAAACCGTCCTCGTCTTCGACGAGAACGATTTCCTTACCTTGGAAGCCGGCAACCTTGCCGCCTCCCACTTCGCTTACGAATCTTACTTTATCTCCTATTTTCATTCTTTTTTCTTGTTTTACATGTCGTCGTAGGTGTCGAGATAGGTGACGTGAGTGACGAGGTACTCGTCGACGCCGTGCTTGCCGTCGGCACCGCCGATGCCCGACTTCTTCATGCCGGCGTGGAAGCCCTGGATAGCCTCGAAGTGCTCACGGTTGATGTAGGTCTCGCCGAACTCCAGTTCGCGGCAGGCCTTGACGGCGATGTTCAGGTCCTTGGTGAAGATGCTCGAAGCCAGGCCGTACTCGCAGTCGTTGGCCATCTTGATAGCCTCGTCGATGTCGGCAAACTCAATCAGCGGGATGACCGGGCCGAACGTCTCCTCGTGGATGATGTCCATATCCTGACGGCAGTCGTCGAGCACGGTAGCGGCGTAGAAGTAGCCCTTCTCGCCTACGCGATGACCGCCGCAGAGCAGCTTGGCGCCCTGCTTGATGGCACGCTCCACCTTCTCGGTGACGCTCTCCAGAGCACGCTGCTCGACCAGCGGACCCATATCGACGCTCTCGTCCTGGCAGGGGTCGCCCACCTTCACGGCCTTCATCTTGTCGACCAGAATCTTGGTGAACTCGGCCTTCACCTCTTTCTGTACGTACACGCGCTCGGCGTTGTTGCAGATCTGGCCGTTGTTGCCGATGCGCGAGTCGACAATCCATTGTGCGGCGCGCTCCAGGTCGGCGTCCTTCATGACGATGGCGGGCGCCTTTCCGCCCAGCTCGAGGCTGACCTTCGTGATGTTCTTCGAGGCGGCAGCCATGATGCTCTCGCCGGCGGCTACGGAACCCGTGACCGATACGATGTCAATCTTCGGGCTGCCGGCCATCTCGTTGCCGATGACCGAGCCCTTGCCGGTGACGATGTTGATGACGCCTGCGGGCAGTCCGGCCTCGGCTACGACCTTGGCAAACTCGGTGCAGTTCTCGGGCGTCAGCTGCGAGGGCTTGATGACGATGGTGCAGCCTGCGATGAGGGCTGCGCCGGCCTTGCGGGCAATGAGGAAGAAGGGGAAGTTCCAAGGCAGGATGCCGGCCACGACGCCGATGGGCTTCTTGGTCAGCAGGATGGTCTCGTTGGGACGGTCGCTGGGGATTATCTCGCCCTCGATGTGGCGGGCGAAGGTGGCCATATATTCGAAGTAGGCAATGGTGGCGCCCACCTCGATTGATGCCCATGAGCGCGTCTTACCTTGCTCGCGCATAATGATTTCCGTAAATTCGTTCTCGCGCTTCTTGATGCCCTCGGCAAACTTCAGCAGATACTGCGCACGCTCGATGGCGGGCGTCTTGGCCCAGGCCTTCTGGGCGGCGCGTGCTGCGTCGAGTGCGCGGTTCACGTCGGCGATGGTTCCTTCGGGCTGGCGCGAAATCACTTCCTCGGTCGAGGGGTTCAGAACGTTAATCCACTGGCCGTTCGAGCTCTCGCAGAACTGACCGTTGATGTACATTTGTAAGTCTTTCATACGTGTTGTTGTTTTAGGGGTTATTAAGTACTTTGTCACGGTTTGTGAGCAAAGGTACGCAAAAAAAACGAGACTGCAAGCGCCAGCCCTGTTTTTTATGATATTTTTATTTTTTTGAGGAGATGTGGAGTAAGGAGATGTGGAGGTAAAGTAGGATATTACTATCCTTTCGACGTCATGATGTCGAGCACCAGTGCGTCGGTCGAGCCCATGCCGTCGGCTCCGATGCTGGTCAGGTTGTGGATGGTCTTGTCGACGCAGTCGTCGACGATGCCCTCTTCCGACGTGACGCACTTGCCCTCCATTGCGAGCAGCGACGAGAGCAGGGCCGTCGACACGCCGCTCGTAATCTTGAGCGAGCACGAGGGCTTGGCACCGTCGCAGATCATGCCCGTCAGGTTGGCCACCATGTTCTTCACCGAGCGGCAGATGCGCTCGTAGTCGCCGCCCATGAGGTAGGTGATGCCGCAGCTGGAGCCTATCGAGGCCACGACGCAGCCGCAGAGGGCCGACAGCTTGCCGAGCGACTGCTTGATATAGATAGAGGTGAGGTGGCTCAGGGTGAGTGCTCGCAGCAGCTCCTCCTCGGTGTTCTCGTTCTCCTTGGCATAGACGCAGACGGGGTTGGTGGCGCAGATGCCCTGATTGCCGCTGCCCGAGTTCGACATGACGGGAATCATGGCACCGCCCATGCGGGCGTCGCAGGCCGAGGCCGTGCGCGAGATGATGTGGGCGAAGATGGTGTTGCCGAAGATGCCCTTCGACAGGGGCCGGTCGATGGTCTTTCCCAGGTTGTGGCCGTAGTTGCCCTTCAGGGCCTCGCGGGCGGCGTCCATGTTCAGTCGGCGCGCCTCCTCTATGAAGCGTATCTCGTCGAGCGGTGCGGTCGAGGCGAAGTCGTAGACCATCTGCATGTTGAGGGCTATCTCGCCGTCGTCGTCGCCGTCCTGGGCCGATGAGCGGCCGTAGCTGGCGTCGCCTGCCACGAAGTGGGTGTGGCTGCCGGCTATGATGGCCGTCTTGCTCTGCCCGCCGGCGGTGCAGGTCACCTCGATGTAGAGCTTGTCGCAGTTGCCCTGTTTCAGGCTGATGTCAATGCGCTTCTCGTCGACGAACCGCTTGCCCTCCTCCAGGGCCTCGGGCGTCAGGTCCTTCAGCACCTCGAGCTGGTATTCGCTGCGCCCGATCAGGGCTCCGAGGGCAATGGCTATGGGCAGTCCTATCATGCCCGTGCCGGGAATGCCCACGCCCATGGCGTTCTTCAGTATGTTGGCACTCAGCAGGGCCTCAATGCGCTCGGGGCGGCAGCCCAGCTGCTCGGTGGCCTTGGCCGTACAGAGTGCTACGGCCATAGGCTCGGTACAGCCGATGGCGGGCACCACTTCCTGGTGCATCAGCGCAATGATGCGCTCGCGTGTAGTCTTGTCAATCATCTGTCAAGGAATTTCAGGAATGCGTTGATGTCCTCGTCGTAGGCGCGGCTGCCGCTCAGGGGCTTGCCCGTCAAGGGGTCGACGATGACGTAGAAGGGCTGGGCGTTGGCGCCGAACTTATGGCTCTGCAGGTAGCTCCACTTCGCGCCGACGGTGCGCAGCGTCTTCTGGTTGCCCTGCTCGTCGGTCACCTCCATGGGCTCGGCCAGGGGCTTCTTGTCGTCGACGAAGAGCGATATGAGCACGTAGTCGTTGTTCAGACGGTCGGCCACGCGCGGGTCAGTCCACACGGCAGCCTCCATCTTGCGGCAGTTCACGCAGCCGAAGCCGGTGAAGTCGATGAATGCCGGCTTGCCCTCGGCGCGGGCGGCGGCCATGCCCAGGTCGTAGTCGGTAAAGCGGGCCTCTACGGTGTGGGTGTTCAGGTTGAAGTCCTGCGTGTTCATAGGCGGGGCAAAGGCGCTGACGGCCTTGCACGGAGCGCCCCAGAGTCCCGGCAGCATGTAGACGGCGAAGGCCAGCGAGCAGAGTCCGCCCATGATGCACAGCACGGGCTTGGGCTTCTGCAGGTCGCCGCCCACCTCGTCCTCCTGGAACTTCAGCCAGCCGCAGAGGTAGGCGCCCAGCAGTCCGAAAATGACGATCCAGAGCGACAGGAACACCTCGCGGTCGAGGATATGCCAGCCGTAGGCCAGGTCGGCCACCGAGAGGAACTTCAGGGCGAAGGCCAGCTCGATGAAGCCCAGCACCACCTTCAGCGTGGTCATCCACGAGCCCGACTTCGGCGCCTGCTTCAGCCACGAGGGGAACAGGGCGAAGAGCGTGAAGGGCAGGGCCAGTGCCAGCGCGAAGCCGAACATGCCGACGGCCGGAGCCACCCAGTTGCCGCTGGTAGTGGTCTCGACGAGCAGCAGTCCGATGATGGGCGCCGTGCACGAGAACGAGACGAGCACCAGCGTGAAGGCCATGAGGAATATCGAGAGCAGTCCGCTCGTCGTCGAGGCCTTCGAGTCGACAGCGTTGGCCCACGAGTCGGGCAGCTTGATCTCGAACCAGCCGAAGAACGACAGGGCGAAGACCACCAGCAGCAGGAACAGCAGTATGTTGAACACGGCGTTGGTCGACATCGCGTTCAGCGTGTCGCTTCCGAAGAGGGCGGTCACCAGCAGTCCCAGTCCCAGGTAGATGACGATGATGCTGAGGCCGTAGGTGATGGCGTCCTTGATGCCCTTGCGCTTATCCGTCTTCGCCCGCTTCAGGAAGAACGAGACGGTCATCGGGATGATGGGCCAGATGCAGGGCATGCAGACGGCCAGTAGGCCGCCCACGAAACCCATCAGCAGGATATATAATAAGGAGTGGTCGGTCAGCGGCTTACTGCTCGAAAAGGCCTGGAGCTCGCTGATGACGGGGGACCAAAGGTCGGAGGCCTCCCCAAGCCCCTCCGAAGGAGGGGGTGTCTGATTTCCTATAGCGGCGGTGTCGGGCGCGTTGGCGGTTGTGTCGGGCGTGATAGCGGCAGTGGTGGGAACATTAGGTAATTGAACATCCCCTCCTTCGGAAAGGCTACGGGTAGGCGAGCTTTGCTCGGGAATGGGGCTTGGGGAGGCTTTCACTTCTCCTTTCTTCTTCAACTCCACCTGCGTCGGCGGCAGACAGCTCTGGTCGTTGCAGGCGCCGAACTCCAGGTAGCAGTCGATGTCGTACTGCGGCTTGGTGAACTTCACCTTCTGCACGAACGTGGCCGACTGCTCGAAGAACTTCAGCTCCATGCCGAACATCTCGTCGAACTTCTTGATCTCCTTGCCCCGCGGCGTCAGCTTGCCCACCTTCTCGGCGCCCTCCATCTTCACCACGTTGAACGTGGCCTCGATGGGGCCGTCCTGTCCCAGGTCAGTACTGTAGACGTGCCACCCCGGGTCGATGGTGGCCGTAAACACAATCTCGCCCACGTCGGAGCCCTCCTTCGTCTTCAGTTCCGACTTGAAGTGAACGGGGTCGACCATCTGCGCCTGCGTGACGACGGCGGTCACCAGCAGCAGCAGGATGAAAGTCAGTCTTTTCATATCGTTATCGTTTTTCGTTTTATTCTAATACGCGATTGGTGGCTGCAAAGGTACACAAAAAATTCAGGATTTCAGAATCTTTAAGTCTTTTTTACGTTAACGGCGGCGAATATCCGAAAAAAGCCTGCCCGTTCCCTATTATGAACAGGCAGGCTTTGTCCGTACGTCAGAAGAGCGGGCCGTAGCCCATGCACGAGGTCGTCCCCAGTGCCGTCAGGAATGCCGTGAGCGCGGCTACTACAACCTTCACCGCCAGCTCAATCAGTCGCTTGTTTTTCATAGCTTTGTAAGGAGTTAGCAGGAGTTAGCAGGAGTTAACAGGTCTCTGACCTGTGGAGATAACGGACAATTCCCCTCCTAAGTTAGGAGGGGCTAGGGGAGGTCTGAACAACCAGACCGGCCGCGGGTTCAGACCCCCTCTAACTCCCCCTGATTCAGGGGGAGAATTCCGATACCTCCTCATCACCCATCACCTAACACCCATCACCTAACACCCATCACGGCTGCTCATCCTCCGCCTGGCGGATGCCCCAGTGGCTCAGCGGGGTGCGCTCCTGGTAGGTCACGTCCTTGCCGTTCACCGTCTTGTGCTTGATGTCCACGTAGTCGTTAGCCTTAAACACGGCCAGGTCCTTCAGCGCCTTCTTCGTCAGCTTGTCCTCCTCGTCGCCAGAGCCCTCGGGACGGAAGTTGATGCGGATGCCCTTCACGAGCTCGTCGCAGTTGAAGTCGGTGATAGCCGCGCAGGGCGAGCCCTCGATGCCGGGCGAGAAGATGCCCAGTCCGTCGAGCTTCACAGGAACGCCCTGTACCATCATCTCCTTCAGACACTCGACGATGTTCTGCAGCACCAGCACTGCGAGGTCATACTTCACCAGCGAGCCGTGCTCACTGATATGTCGGGCGAAGCCCTTCAGGTTCAGTCCGTCGCGCTTGAAGATGCGCGGGTAGTACTGTCCGTACGTCCTGCTCGCGGTGTTCATGTTCTTCACACAGTCGACGAGCATTGGAATTTGTCTTGCTACTGCCATAGTTTTCTTTACTGTAAATCGAAAAGTTAGTTATTCCGGCTAAGTTTCTCAGCTGTTTGTGCCAGGTGCCCGGGGTAGCACGTCTGAGTCTCTGCCTTCACTGTTAACGTTGCAAGTGAAGTGCAAGGCGAACGCAGAGCCGAGCTCGCTCGAGCTATGCTGAGCCGCAGCCTTCACTCGCAATGCATCTCAATTGCATTGCAAAGTTACGACATTTCCATTGCGCTCTACGAATCACGAGGCGATTATTTTTCATTATTGCACAAAAAACCGGGGTGCTGCGGTCATTTGGTCATTTGGTCATTTGTCAAAATCGAAAACTGACAATGTCATAATCACCACTATAATATAAATATTAAAATATTTATATATAGTGAGCAAATAACCGCATTTCCGAAATCGAAAATGACCAAAATGACCATGACCAAATGACCACGAAGCCGTGTCTCGCCTATACTTTGTCAGTTCCCCCTCCCGAAATTCCCCTCCTGAGTTAGGAGGGGCTGGGGGAGGTCTGAACAAGCTCCCAAGACACACGGACGTTCAGACCCCTCCTAACCTCCCCTGACTCAGGGGAGGAACCCTCCGCCACAAATTCCCCTCCTGAGTCAGGAAAGGCTACGGGTAGGCGAGCTTGCTCGGGCGCTCGGCCCACGGGGACGCTTTGCTTGCAAAGAATGGGGCTAGGGGAGGTCTGAAGAAGCCCCAAGACACACGGCCGTTCAGACCCCTCCTAACCTCCCCTGATCAGGGGAGGAATCAGCTGCAGAAATTCCCCTCCTGAGCTCAGGAGGGGCTAGGGGAGGTCTGAAGAAGCGAATGGTCCATTGTTCAGACCCCCTCTTGCTCCCCCTGACTCAGGGGGAGAATTCACACTGCAGAAATTCCCCTCAGGGGGAGAATTATGAGATGTAACCTATTTTATTAATCATTATTTAAACACACACAGAACTATGAAAACTATTTTATTAATCATTATTTAAACACACACAGAACTATGAGAACAAATTTAGATTTGAGAGAACAGACAATGACGTCGCTCGAGATTGCCGAGCTGACGGGTAAACCTCACAATGACGTGCTGAAGGCCATCCGTAAAATGGAGCCAGCATGGACTCAGGTTACTCAGGGAAAATTTTCCCTCAGTTCTTACCAAGACGCTACGGGGCGCACACTGCCCTGTTACGAGCTGACCAAGAACGACTCCATCTTTGAGCGGCTTGACATCCAGTTCACGACAGAGCAGGCCATGCAGCAAAGCGTGGCGGTGAAGGGTGCCGGCGTGACCCGCAACACCGTCCGCCAGATGCTGAAGAACTGGCGCAAGCAGGGGCTGGTAGTGCTGGAGGAGGACGGGAACTACCGTAAGTTGTAACGCGTGCGCGGTCATTTGGTCAAGGTCATTTTGGTCATTTTCGATTTCTGTAACTATGATTACAATCGCTAACACCCAAGAATGCTTCGTGCAGCTCTGGCGCATGCTGGAGCCCACGAGGCAGCTCCTCAGGGGGCAGTGCAGGCGCTTCTGCATCCGCAACGTGCTGAAGTCGTGGTTCCCGGCTGAGGCCACCGACGATTTCGTCTGGCAGGTCTGCCACCTCTCTGAGCAGGAAGGCTGGAACGAGCTGCCTCTGCCCAGTCTCTATCCGCGCAAGCACCGCGAGCTCCTGCGGGCCGTCGTTGCCGTCAAGACGGGCATCAGTTTCTGGAAAGTCCGTCTGAAAGCCCTCGACGCAGCCTACAGCACAGCATTCCCTGACAGTACACCGATTAACGTCAATAAAAAAAGAAGAGATTATGAATGATATCTGGTTGATTTCTTGGAGCAAAATATGTGAATCTTTTTAAGGTAAGCCAAATAATTCTCCGATATTCTTTTGAGTATCGGAGATTTTTTTGTATCTTTGCACCGTCGCTTAGTTAGCCCACTCGTGGAGGGAAACGTTTAACTTTCGTGAATCAATAGCGTAAAACTTAATATTTTTAAGAGTATGAAAAAAGCATTTATTACTTTATTTGTTGCCGTAGTGGCAACAGTGTGTGCTCAAGCCCAGCAAATATCTGTAGTGTCATCTTCTGGCGCAACCACCATTTTCCGAACACTTCAAGAAGCTATCGAAGGAGCTGACCCTAACAGCGTCATCTATCTGCCAGGAGGCGGATTCGCAATTAGTGATGAAGTGAAGATTACCAAAAAGCTGACAATCATTGGTATTGGACATTATGTGAAAAGTGGCAATGTTGATGGTGTGACCACCATATCTGGCAACCTGTTTTTCAACGAAGGCAGTAGTGGTAGTGCTGTTCTAGGCTGTTATATAACAGGTGAAATAATTGTTGGTGAAGGAGGAGTCGTAAATGACTTATTTATTAAATACTGTAATTTTACTAATGTCAATGTTAAAAACAGTCTTTGCCAAAGGATTACCATCAATCAGAACTATATAAGGAGAAGATCTCTTTTTGGTAATTCTGACGTATATATTTATAATAACATATCTGATAAGCTATTCAATATAGGCAGTGGAACAATAAACAACAACATCATTATGGATAGAGATGGTTATTATTATGCTTTTGCTGATCCAGGATATGCATTTGATCATGTTAATAATTCAACTATATCGAATAATATCATTTTGACGACAAGAGTATTGAGAGGGTCTAATAGTCAAGGATATAACAATCTAGTAGTTGGTGGTACTTGGGGGGATATTCCACTAGTAATTAATGCCAACAACGAAGATTTGTTTATTAAAGACCAAGGAGTTACACCCAGCTCCAATTATCACTTTAAAGATGACTACAAACAATACGAGAGCCAAGTAGGTGTATATGCAGACGGCATAGACTTTGACAAACAGCTCGCTCCTGTTCCTTACATCGTTGCCAAGCGTGTGGATGAGCAGACTGATGCCTCGGGTAAGCTCAAAGTTAAAATTCGTGTCAAGGCAGGAGAATAAAAAACGAAAATGTTATGAGTAGGAAAACATTCATTTATATAGTTGCTTGCCTGCTCTGTCTGTTGCCCGTTCAAGCGATGGCGCAGACTTTAGAGTATTGGTTTGATGACCACTTTGACTTAAGGAATACAACAACTATCGCAACATCTGATGCAGAGCAGGAACTAAGCCTCGATTTGCGCAACAGCACTAACTTTCCCTTCGGATTCCATATGCTAAATATGCGAATCATCATAGCAGGGAAACCAAGTGCCGTCTATTCATCCCCCGTCCTCAAGCTCTCTGCTGGCAAGGCCACGCAACTTGAGTACTGGATTGACGATGACTATGCCAACGCCAAGACCATCAGCGGCAGCCTTGCCTCTGACGGGCAAGACTATCTCTTCGTCAACGACCTCGACTTAGGCAATGTCTCTCCAGGCTACCATCGACTCTATTGCCGTTCCGTAAGCAACAGCCAGCATACTGCCAGTGCTGTGACGATGACACCAATTATCGTCAAGTCGAAATACTATACTGAAAACCCTGAAGATTTGACGGTGACAAAACAGGCTTATTGGTTCGATAACGAGGATCCAAAGATTGAACATATAGCCAATCCTAAGAATGATTACAAACAGTCGTATTCGTTTGATGCTCGTAAGTTGTCGGACGGCCAGCACACTCTCCATGTACAATATAGCAATTCGGCAGGATTCTGGAGTTCTCCAACTGACTACGCTTTCACCAAAACAGCGGTGATTGACCCCGTAATAGTGGCTAATGCCATTGTTGAGAACGGTGTAGTAACAATGAACTTCACTTCCATTCCGAACGGATTCACGTACACCTTAGTCAGACAATATCCGAGCGGAAAGAATCATAAGGCAAATGACGTAAACAGTACTGAATACCCTGCTAACCTGAAGGCTACCGACACACCGGCTCCAGGATCATACACCTACTATGTTGAAGGCAAGTACACCGATGCTGACGGGAATATTCAGAAGGTGCGCTCCGAAGATATTAGTGTCACCGTAGATAAGGCTGCAGAGACAGTTAAGCGAGGCCGAATCCATGGGGCTTTGAAAATCAATGGGAATCCTATTACCTATGAATGGTTTGTTGGCCGTTACGATGTTTACATAAATGGACAAAAGGCTTCTGACACTGATTATCCTTTCAAGAAGGAGAACTACGGTCATTTCAGAATTGAAGATGTGCCTTACGGAACGGAGTTGTCTATTGGCGTAGGATACCATGACGGTGGGTTGAGTTCCCAGTTGATTACACTGATAGTAAATGAAAACACAAGTAACAATACCTATTATTTCGACTGCACAGAGGACGGTGAAGACGGATTCCTTACAGATAATAATGATTACGATATACTAATGTGGGATAGGATCCACCTTACCCCCAACGGCTGGGAACTGGGAGTGAAGAACAAGTCGGAATATAGGCCGTGGTCAGGCAACATTATTGTGAAGGTGATGAGCAAGAAGGCGTATGAGATGTTTGAGAAACAGAAGAACGGAGAACTTTCGTTGACATATTTCATGATCAATCCTGACGCCGTATCATACGAACCTTCATTTGTAACTTCTGCCAATGCACATGTGCGATTTGATAAAAATGAGTATAAGTCTCCACTGATATTGGATGTTATTGACCTGCCAAAACGGAATGAGAACGAAGACTATTACGTGTGTGTCTATTCTCAAAAAGACGGAGAAGAGCAGATGAAAGTGGTGGGCGAAAACCTGATGACAGTAAAATTTAATCCTTACGAAATGGAGGTGGCTGTTGTTAATGGTTTCAAGAATTACATGGCAGGTTACGCCGAAGTTATGAGGATCTTCAAGTCATTTGCCGCATGGGGCGATCCATTTAAGCTTGCATGGGAAAGTGTTACAGACAAGAACTTCGAACTATGGTTGAAGAACTTCGAAGACGGTCATACTGATTTTAGTGAATTAATTCAAGATGAGGCCGATGTCGCTTTCAGGTCTGCTGGTTTGCTATTGAACTGTTTCTTCAGTGACATGGATAAAGCGGTGAAGAAGTACACGGGCACATTCAAGGAAACAACTACCTACAAACTTCATAGTAAGATGCAGGAACTATATAATGACGCAAAAGATGTAATGGGAGTAGTGAATGCTTCTCAGGCTGATGATAGCCATAGGTTCTTTGAATTAGCAAAGCAAGTGCTAAAATTCTCCAAGAAGTTGAACGATGAGAAGATTTACGACCCTGTCTTTGAAGTCTATAAAACCTACTTTGAGGTAGGTGAAGCCATGGCTTCAGCTGTTGAAAGACTTGGAAACTCATATTCAGGTAGATATGTATGGGAAAGATTAGTTTCTGGAAAAGGTGAATATAAGATTAAAGTCCGAAAGTACACTACCGATGATAAGAGTGTCGAATATTTTCATGGGAAAGACGTGAATTCTCAAATTTCGTCTATTAACATTGTACTGAGTACCCCTGCACAGAGTGGCTTGAAAGTCAATAGCACGACTTATGAAAAGGTGTATGATCCAGACGGGATAACTATTAAGAATGTGGAATTCCCTGGTAAATATAACACTAATTATACACCAACAGAAGCATGGATGGCAATTACTTGGGCTAACAAGCGTGTCACCTATGTCCCCCTCCTCAATAATGACTTCGTGAAGATGCAGCATTTCTCTCAGCTAAGTAAAGAACCTCTTACAATGACAGTAGAATTACAGTCTGACACCTATTGGGATTTGAATAGACTTGCAAACAAATTAACTTTCGTAAAACAGTAAAAGAAATGAGGAATAAATTGACTATCATATTTGTATGTTGCCTATTCGTGGCTTCAAATGCTCAAGGCCAGGAACTGAACTTCATTTCTCCGAATGTTGAAGCAGGTATACGCCAACATCTAAACATTGATAAAGTTTCACCTATCAGCTTTGCCCAGTTGGACACCATTACCTGGCTTGACCTCTCAAGGCGAGGAATTACAGACATACGCGACCTTGTGTTACTATCGAAGTTGCGCTCTCTGGATTTAAGCGGTAACATGGTGGAAGACTTGCAGCCGCTTGCTGTTCTTGACTCGCTGGAATGGGTGGATCTGAGCAACAACAATCTAAAAGGCATCAATGACCTGTTTTACTCGTCAGCCAAAAAACTGACGATTAATGTTGCGTTCAATTACATTAGTGATTTCTCTTTGTTTGGCTCATTATCGTCATGTGATTTTGTCTTGGAAGGAGCAAACTTTCAGATGATTGAAAATGCACCTTACTTCGATGTGGGGCAGTTCGTTTGTGATGCTTCCGGCGAAGACGCGAAAGCCTATGGCCTTGTACGCACAAACATGGATGTAACTGTTCGTCTTTTATGTGGAGACGAAGTAATTAATGTGTCGACAGAAGACGAACTATTTATGCAAACTCTTCATTATGATGGTGACATTCCTGCCCGTGTAATAATAACCAATGGCGAACGTGGCGACACAACATGGGTTGTGCCTTCACGGACTCTCAATATGACTGACGGTGGGACGCTCACCATAGAGACGGGGTTGCCTGATAAATATGTTATTAGTAGCGTTTTCGCTGAAAGGGGTACTGCGTCCTATGACGGTACTAAAGTCAACTATTCGGCTACTGCTGACATTGTTAGCGATGTACTCTACGTTAGCTACTCTGATGGTGTACGGTTCCGTGGTTTTACGAAATACAATGTTATAGGTGGCGACGCTAACGGAGACGTGAATAATGATGGTCTGAAGAACATTGTTGACGTTACTCTACTGGTACGCAAAGTCATTGGGATTCAAGGTGACTTACATGTTGAGAATGCCGATGTTGATGGCGACGGTGACATAGATTATGATGATGTGACCACGCTCGTAAAGACTATATTGTTAAAGAAACAATAGAATCAAGAACAGGGTTGACTTCATGGTAAAAGGCGGCGGGTTACGAACAAAACCCGCCGCCTTTTGCCAAAGTGTCGGTTCAGGTGTCGGTTCCCGCCTCCAGAGGTTGGCAGAGAGCACGTTTTTGCCGATTCTTTCGGCCACTTTTGCTATTATAGTTGCCATTCGCACTTTATATCCTACACTCCCTACACTTCCTACACCTAAGAAAGTTCAACAAGTGTAGGA
>JAEEGI010009921.1_pt1 | contig 20770 bp, 15 predicted proteins | sample 8958751 | NCBI WGS metagenome assembly JAEEGI01 (sample SAMN16246545, study PRJNA631951) | gut metagenome | biome: gut microbiome; feature: rumen; material: KS-attached | host: Bos | place: Iran: Karaj | collected 2018-10 | reverse complement strand
GGAAAAAAGACTGGAAGAGCTTATGGAAAGATATGTCTATCTTGAAGAAATAGCTGAAGAGATCGCTAAACAGAACTATAATAAATCGTGATCAGATATATATGATAATAGATATAGAATCAATCAAACTGATTCAGAAAGAGGTGGATTATGACAAATACTCAGATTTTTGAAAAGGTTGAAAAATGTACACAGGCAGTCAGGGCAAAGACAGATTTCGTTCCTAAGGTAGCTCTTACACTTGGATCAGGTCTTGGCGACTATGCTAAAAATATAGATATAATAGCGGAAGTATCATACTCAGAGATTGAAGGATTCCCTGTATCGACGGTTCCGGGACATGACGGCAAGTTCATATTTGGATACGTTGGTAAGACTCCTGTTGTATGTATGAAAGGAAGAGTACACTACTACGAAGGATATCCTATTTCTGATGTAGTTCTTCCTGCAAGAGTTATGAAACAGCTTGGAGCGCAGATCCTTTTCCTTACTAATGCAAGCGGCGGCGTTAACTACCATTTCAGCGCAGGAGATCTGATGCTCATTACAGATCATATCAGCTGTTTTGCTCCCAATCCTCTTATGGGACCAAACGATGACAGACTTGGACTAAGATTCCCTGATATGAGCAGTGTATATGACAAGGATCTTCAGGATATTCTCAAAAAGACTGCTATCGAGAACAAGATCGATCTCAAGGAAGGTATCTATTGCCAGCTTACAGGTCCTTCATTTGAATCACCTGCTGAGATTCGCATGCTCAGAACTCTTGGAGTTGATGCTGTTGGTATGAGCACAGTTGTAGAAGCAATCGCAGCTAATCACATGGGCATGAAGATCTGCGGCGTATCCTGCATCAGTAATCTTGCAGCAGGTATGAGCCAGAATCCTCTTAATCATGAAGAGGTTCAGGAGGCAGCAGATATGGCAGCTCCAAGATTTGCAAAACTTGTAACAGAGGCAGTTAAGCAGTTTGGAGATCTTTGATCAGAGTTTTTTTAAAAAGGACGCTTTCGGGAGGAACATAAAGTGAACATCAGGTTTTACAATGCCAGGATCCTCACTATGGAGGAGGATAAGCCTGTATTTGAAGGTGAAGTATGGGTTAACGCAGACAAGATATCTTTTGTCGGAACTGATAATGAAGCTGCAAAAGCCAATATCTATAAGCATTTCGATCGTGAGATAGACTGCAAGAAGAATCTTCTCATGCCGGGATTTAAGAATGCGCATACTCATAGTGCTATGACACTTATGAGATCGCTTGCAGATGACCTTCCAACACAGGAATGGCTTAATAATCAGATATTCCCTGTTGAGGCTCATATGACGGGAGAAGATATATATTCTCTTACCAAGCTTGCAATACTTGAATATCTTACAAGCGGCATCACATCTATTTTTGACATGTATCTGACACCGGATACAATAGCAAGAGCCTGCAGAGAAGCCGGCATGAGATGCGTACAGGTTGGCTGTGTTAACAATTTCTCACAGTCTTTAGAGCTTGTAGAGAGGATGTACAATGAGCTTAATACAGAAGATGACCCTCTTAATTCATATTTTATGGGAATCCATGCAGAATATACCTGTTCACCTGAGCTTCTGACAAAATTCTCAGATCTTGTTCATAAGTACAAGGCACCTGTTTTTACACATATAGCTGAGACCAAGGCAGAGACAGATGGCTGCATAGAGCGCTATGGCATGAGTCCTGTCAAGTACCTTTCATCAATGGGACTTTTTGACTTTGGAGGTGGCGGGTACCATCTTGTTCATGTCAATGAAGAAGATATGCAGATCCTTAAGTCCAGGAATATGTATGTTGTTACTAATCCTGGATCTAATGTCAAGCTTGCTTCAGGTATCGCACCTATATCTGATTATCTAAGACATGGAATACCTGTTGCTCTTGGAACAGACGGCCCTGCTTCTAACAACTGTCTGGACTTTTTCAGAGAGATGTTCCTTGTTACAGGTCTTGCCAAGCTTCGCTGCGATGATGCTTCTGCAATAGATGCATCTGAAGTTCTCAAGATGGCTACAGTCAACGGAGCACATGCTATGAGACTTAATGACTGCGATACACTTACACTTGGTAAGCAGGCAGATATCATCATGATAGATCTTGATCAGCCCAACATGCAGCCTATTAACAATATCTGCAAGAATATCGTATACAGCGGCAGCAAGCAGAATATTAAGATGACCATGATCGCCGGAGTTATAAGATACGAAGACGGCAAGTTTAATATCGGCGTAGATCCTCATGATCTGTACCTTGAAGCAGAGAATATCAAGGCCAGGATCAGGCACGAACTTGGAAGATGAGCTATAAAAAAGAGATGCAAAGCGGAATTATAATTACTTGAAAAAGAAACGGAATAAAATATGCAGGTTTATGTAACAGTACTTGGAATAATTGTAGCAATCCTTGTGATAGCCGCAATACTTGGAAAAAGAAACGAAAAAAGAGCAGAAAGATTTTACAGAAATAAGTTTATCAAAAACTGGGGCAAGGAACCCACTATTGATATAAGGGATAGCCGAAGACAGGCTATCCCCAAATATTTTGAAAATCACAAAGAAGATACAGCGCTTGATGATATCACCTGGAATGATCTGGGCCTTGATGCGGTCTATGACAGGATCAATTATTGCAATTCAGGTGCAGGACAGGAGTATCTGTATTACAGACTCAGAACTCCCATGCAGACTGACGAATTTGAATCCTTTGAACAGCAGGTTGATAACTTTACTGCCAAAGAAGATCTTAGGGTTGATACCCAGCTTATCTTTGCCAGAATGTCCAATTTTGGCAAGCATTCGCTCTATGACTATATAGGATCACTTGATGATCTTAAGATGTCATCAAGACTTCCTCATATGATCGCTGATCTTTTGATGCTCATATCTATTGCGGGATGCTTTTTTAAATTCGAAGTATTCTTCATTATCATAATTGCATGCCTTTTATATAATGCAGTTACATATTTTATCATCAAAGGAGATATCTCTCCTTACCTTTACATCTTTGGATATATCAACAGAATGCTTGGCGGCATAGATATGTTCAAGTCTGTTAAGGATGAAGTCCTTGCCAAAGAGACAAGGGAGCTTTTTGAATACGAAAAAGAAACTGATGCTTTCAGAAGAGGTTCATGGATAATACTGGACCCTGCAAGGCTTTCCAACAGCGGCGATCCAATGAATATGCTGTTGGATTACATCTGCATGTTCACTCATATAGATCTTTTTAAATTCAAGAGCATGTACAAGTTTGTAAAAACTCATGGACAGCTTCTTGATAGTATAGTTACAACTCTCGGACGTATCGAGACAGAGATATCAGTTGCCTGCTACAGGGCTTCTCTTGACGGCAAGTACTGCCTGCCAGAGTTTGAGACCTTAAAAGGCAAAAAAGATAATGATAAAGACAGTAGTGAAGACCTTTCTTATAATGCAGCAGATCTCTATCATCCCTGCATGAAAAGCCCTGTAGTAAACAGTATCACAGCAGATAAAGGAGTCCTCATCACAGGCTCCAACGCATCAGGTAAGTCTACATTTCTAAAGACAAGCGCCATCGCTGCAGTTATGGCACAGACTATACATACAGTAACAGGATCTTCATACAAGGCGCCTATATACAGGATCTATTCTTCAATGGCGCTTAGAGACGATCTTGCAGGCGGAGACAGTTACTATATCGTAGAGATCAAATCCCTTAAGAGAATACTTGACGCCGCAGCAAGTGAAGGTAGCAGGATATTCTGCCTTATAGATGAAGTACTTAGAGGTACCAATACCATAGAACGTATAGCCGCATCCACACAGATTCTAAAAAGCCTTGATAAGAAGAACATCCAGTGCTTTGCAGCAACACATGATATAGAACTTACAGAACTCTTAAAAGACTATTATGACAACTATCACTTCGAAGGCGAAGTTACAGACAATGATGTTCACTTCAGCTACAGGATCCAAAAAGGACCCGCGACCACAAGAAATGCGATCAAGCTCTTGTCTATGATAGGCTACGATACGACTATCGTAGAAGATGCTCAGAAGATGGCAGACGATTTTACAAGAACCGGCATCTGGGCATAAAAAACAATCAACTAAAACCACTTGGTCGATGCCATATCCGAGGCCCCCTCACACAGGCAGACAGAATATAAATCTTTGCCACGTTGTTAATTATTTTATAATTCATGGCATGATATCTGGAGCTTTTTATTCTGGGGTCCGAAACTCGCTTACGCTCAGACATGCGGACCCTTGGCAGAATAAAAATCTCCATCTATCACGCTCATGAATTTTATAAAACAATTAAAAAACGTGGCAAAGATTTATATTCTGTCTGCCTGTGTGAGGGGGCCTCGGATATGGCGCCGACCAAGTACGGATATAGGAAAGGAATATTATGACACATATTGAAGTATATACAGATGGTGCAGCAAGAGGGAACCCGGATGGGCCCGGAGGATACGGCGCTGTACTTAAGTTCACAGACAAAAGTGGAGAGCTTCATGTTAAGGAGCTGTCGGACGGCTTTGATAAGACGACCAACAACCGCATGGAGCTTCTTGGCGTTATTAAGGCTCTTGAAGCTTTGAATCATCCTTGCAGCATCGATCTGTATTCTGATTCCAAATATGTTATAAGCGCATTTAATGAACACTGGATAGAAGGGTGGCTAAAAAAAGGCTGGGTCAATGCTTCTAAAAAGCCTGTCAAGAACAGAGCTTTATGGGAGAGACTTTTAAAAGCTGCAGAGCCTCATAATATAACCTGGCACTGGGTCAAAGGTCATGCAGGGCATCCTGAGAATGAACGCTGCGACGAGCTTGCAACTACAGCTGCTGATGAGAATCCGGATATGCTGCTTCATGATGATGGCGGCGATCTTAAGGGAGTGTGCTGAATAATATCCGGTGTCTTATAAAGCCGCTGACTATAGATATTTTTCAGAATACTTTATATTATATTTAGATTATTTGTAGCAAAAAGATGTTAGAATACAGTCTATGTAATTATTATAAGGAAATCGTATATAGCTTAAAATGCGATACAGGCAGAGCCTTTGAACAAATCAGTATTTAAAAGGGATTAGTATCAGGCTCGGACCTTATAGCCAAAATAGAAAGGAATCTATGAACGAAGTTAAACAACCAAAAAAGCCACTTATTTTTTACTATCTGGCAGTACTTGTTTTGATAGTGATCATAAATCTTGTAGTTATGCCTCTTATAATCGGAGCTAACAGAACTGAAGTATCCTATAGCCAGTTCATAACCGATACAACACAGGGCAATATCAATAATGTCAAAATCTATTCAAATGAAATAGTATATCAGAACAATGATGGTAAGATCTACTATACTGCTACTATAGAAGATCCGGAGCTTGTCAGCAGGCTTACAGAGTACGAAGTGGTTTTTTCCAGTGAGATAGAAACTCAGGTTTCACCGTTTATGGAGTTCATTCTGACATTTGTACTTCCTATCATCATCTTTATACTGCTTGGAAGATGGCTGTCCAACAGGATGATGGACAGAATGGGCGGCGGTGCATCAGGTCAGTCCATGATGTTCGGAGGCCTTGGCAAGTCCAATGCAAGAGTATATGTACAGTCAACTGAGGGCATCAAATTTGCTGATGTTGCCGGTGAAGAGGAAGCCAAGGACAATTTAAAGGAGATAGTCGACTATCTTCATAATCCTGGCAAATACAAAGAGATCGGCGCTTCTATGCCCAAGGGCATATTACTTGTAGGCCCTCCCGGAACAGGTAAGACAATGCTTGCCAAGGCTGTTGCCGGAGAAGCTAATGTTCCTTTCTTTTCAATGAGCGGATCTGAGTTCGTAGAGATGTTTGTAGGTATGGGTGCTTCCAAGGTCAGAGACCTTTTCAAACAGGCCAAGGACAAGGCGCCTTGTATTGTATTCATAGATGAGATCGATGCTATTGGTAAGAAGCGTGATGGCCAGTTAAATGGCAATGATGAAAGAGAGCAGACTCTCAATCAGCTCCTTACAGAGATGGACGGATTTGAAGGTAACAACGGTGTTATGATTCTTGCTGCTACCAACAGACCGGAATCTCTTGATCCTGCTCTTACAAGACCCGGACGTTTTGACAGAAGAGTTCCTGTAGAGCTTCCTGATCTTAAAGGCCGTGAAGATATCCTTAAGGTTCATGCCAAGAAGATAAGGATCTCAGATGATGTTGATTTTAACAAGATAGCCAGAATGGCTACAGGTACGTCTGGTGCTGAACTTGCCAACATCATCAATGAAGGAGCCCTTCGAGCAGTAAGAGACGGCAGGAGATTTGCTAATCAGGCCGATCTTGAAGAGAGTATAGAAGTTGTAATAGCCGGTTATCAGAAGAAAAATTCAATCATGTCTGATAAAGAAAGGCTCATCGTATCCTATCACGAGGTAGGACATGCTCTTGTAGCTGCAATGCAGAAGGGAACAGCTCCTGTTCAGAAGATAACTATAGTTCCTCGTACAAGCGGAGCCCTTGGTTATACCATGCAGGTAGAAGAAGAGGGCAATCACTATCTTATGAGCAAGACTGAGCTTGAGAATGAGATAGCCACATTAACAGGAGGCCGTGCAGCAGAAGAGGTTGAGTTTGGATCTGTTACAACAGGTGCTTCCAATGATATAGAGCGTGCCACTAAGCTTGCCAGAGCTATGATCACCAGATATGGTATGTCAGATGATTTTGACATGGTTGCTCTTGAAACAGTTAATAATCAGTATCTTGGCGGCGATGCTTCACTTGCATGCTCTGCCCAGACTCAGGCAAGGATCGATCAGAAGGTAGTAGAGCTTGTTAAAAAACAGCATGAAAAGGCTATCAAGATCCTTAAAGATAATAAGCCAAAACTTGACGAGATTGCCAAGTATCTGTATGAAAAAGAGACTATCACAGGTGAAGAGTTTATGAACATCTTAAACCGTAAAAGTGATATAGCTGCTATGAGCGCAGAATCTTTTTCCATATAAAAAGACTTAAAAAAGCCTTTTAGATACCGGATAATTCTACTGGCTTTAGTATTTATTTGATATACCAAAGCCGATATGAATCAGTATATAAAGCCATTCTAATAAATGATGATGTGGATTCTCATTTTAGAATGGCTTTTTCCATATCGGAAAACCGGTTGCGATGAGTTTTGATTTGCGTCATAATAAAATGTATGTAATTCTTACATTTTCTAAGTTCAGCATCCTGTGATCAAGTAGTACATAGCTTGGATATGCTGATAATGGGGTGAATATGGATATAACTGATTTTTCTACGGGTACAGAGATTACAATTTATATCCCTATAATGGACAAGATGATTCCGGCAGTATGTAGCGTCGTCGGGCCAAGAGGCGAAGGGATAATGGTAACCCAGCCAAGATATAAAGGGGTACCACTTAATGAAATGCATGATTTCTCCTTCAGCATCCATGATAAGGATTTTAACAGATATAATTTCAAGTGTAGCCTTATACAGCCTATAGCTCAGCTCAATAACAGGTTCTACTATATGGAAGGACTTCAAGGTATAGACACTAAGAATTATCGCAAAGCTGAGAGATATCCTGTAGGTATTATGGGGACTGCCTATGCCGGCAAGGGTAGAGACGCACAGGTGGTCATATATGATATATCCATGAGAGGTATATCTTTTGCCATGGAGAGAGAAGCTGTATTCCGTATTGGCGATGATGTGACTATAACGTTTCAGGAGAAAGAACGCAGCAGGCACTTGGTGATACAGGCTCAGATAGTCAGAAAGTTCTCTCTTGATGATTATGAGGCGGTAGGATGCAGGATGCATGACATAGGAACAGATGTAATGGCCTTTATAAAAAAGGTTAAGGACAGATATACGAATGGGGGCGAATCCGAAGATCAGGAATGATCAAAAGATAATGATCTGATAGGGACATTGTAGATAGAATATGAAATATAGAATATTCTGATCATCTATTTTCTGATCATCCGTATCTTAATAGCGGATTTTGACTTATATGAAGAAGATTGCTTTATTAACAGATGGATGGCGCAAGTTTATAGTTTATGCCTGGGCAGAAGGCATAATGAGAAAGATACGTAAAGAGAATCTGGACATGGTCTTGTTCCAGTTCAACTGCTTTGGTAACTGGAGTAGTGATAGAGAGAACAATCAGGGGGAGTACAATATCTTCAACCTTCCTGACCTTACAGCATATGATGGTATCATCATAGATGCCAATAATATAACAGATTATGAGGTGCTTCAGAAGCTCATCAGGATGGTAAGAGAAAGCGGTAAACCTGCTGTCAGCATAGGTCATGAGTTCCCTGGTCTGTATTATGTGGGTATTGATAACAGAAAGCCTATAGAAGAGATCATGGATCATCTTTATAATGTCCATAATTGCAGAAGATTTGTCTTCGCAGGAGGCCCCGGAGACAATTTTGAGAACAGACAGAGGGCCGAATCTTATCTGGACTGTCTCCAGAAGTATCAGCTTACAGAACTTAATAATCCGGTATTGTACGGTGACTACGAATTTGCCACAGGCGTTCGTTATATGAATGATTATATCGAGAACCATAAGCCCTTCCCTGATGCTTTTGTATGTTCTAATGACAATATAGCTACAGGAATCTGCAGAACAGCGGAGCTTAATGGTTATCATGTCCCCAGAGACTTTCTTGTCACAGGTTTTGACAATCTTGAGAAGGCAAGGAACTATCTTCCTCAGATAACTACTGTTAATATGGACAGAGAGCTTATCGGAGAGAGAGCGCTTGAAATACTTATCGATCTGTGGGAAGGAAGAGAAGTATCCTCTCACACATATACAGATGCCAATGTTATCTTTGCCGAAAGCTGTGGTTGTCCCAACAGCGGAATGGTAGATTATAGGAATTATCTTAAGAGTGTTATTGACTCTAACTGTGCCAAAGAGGTTTTTGATAATGAGATAGCATGTCTTGAAAGAGATGCGCTCAAAGAGCCTACTATGCATGATATGTTTGACACTATAGAGAAATATATGTGCAGTAAAAATGTTGAAGGCTTCTTTGCAGTAGTAGATGAGAGGATATTTGAGCCTTACATGAGTACTCATTTTCCTACGGAGGGATATTCTCGTCCTGATCTTAAAGTACAGCTTGCAGTATGTAATGGCAAGAGAGCGTCTTTTGAATCGGTGGAGGAACTTATAGGATATATAGATCAGAATCTAAGAGGGGTTCATTACCTTTTTAATCCTATACATTTTGGCAATGAAGCGGTTGGTTATACGCTTCATAAGAATCCGGTATTTCTCTATGAATGGTCCAATCTTCTCGATATGCAGGAAGGAATCATAGAGGGCTTTAAGAATCTTTTCCACAAGAAACAGCTCACCAATGCCATGAAGCAGCTTGAGGATGTCTACAATAAGGACCAGCTGACAGGAGTATTCAACAGGATAGCTCTTACTGATATTGTTGAGTCCAGATTCAATAGAGAAAGAGCCAGAGGAATCATCTGGGGAGTTGTGTTTGTTGATGCTGATAATTTTAAGACTCTTAATGACAGATACGGTCATGAGTATGGTGATAAGGTGCTTAAGATCATCGCTAAGACTATGAAGAAGTATGTGCCTGAAGGCGGCGATGTATTCAGATTTGGAGGAGATGAGTTCGTAGCTCTTTTTCCAAATGCATCCAGAGGCGTTTTGAAAAGTTACAGAGAGAAGGTTGTAAGCGAGCTTGAGCAAAATGATACTGCTATCAGCATGGGAAGCTGTCTTACCAATATGAATATGACTCTGACCTTGTCTGATTATATTTCGGCTGCAGATGGCAGTATGTACCTTGATAAAAATGACAAAGGCTGATCATTACTATATTCAGAGAGCTTTATAACCTGCTTTTGGTCCAATATTTTTAACTAATTTTTCAAAGGATTTTATCCGAAAAACTATGTGGCTATTTATTGTTGCATTTTATGATTTGAGCTTTTTCGGAGGATCCGAATGAAGATAAACTTTTCAGGCGAACGATACAGATATTACATTCTGGGATTTCTTGCGCTTGGTTTTTTTATAACTACGGCTATTTTTAGTTATAATACCAAAGATACAAGTGAGCTTTTTTTCAGTATAGATGACGGTGTATATATCGACTTTGATGAAGGTTGGATCGATGAAGATGGCAATACTGTCAATATTGCTGATCTTACTTATCACGGGCATAGAGACAGAGAGAGTTACCTTTTTTACAGAACTATTCCGGAAGGTCTTACAGGTGAAGAGTCTCTTAGCTTTGAAGTTAAGCATATGGGATTTTGCATATATTTTGATGACAGGGAATATGACGGATACGATTATGGAGAGACTCCGGATAATCTGGACTTTGTAACGGATGAGCTTGATGCAAGATATGTAACTACAGATTTTGAAAAGATGATAATGCAGCACTATACGGACTATTATAGATTGTATGGTGTTGATTATATTGCGTATATGGCTGATGGGTTAGGATCAGGCCTTGGAAGCCGCGGGGCGGGTACTTATCTTAGGACTATGCAGCTATATACTTCTGATGTTGGAGATACTATCTATCTTGAACTGTTCCCTGTCTATAGTAATTCCAAGATTTGTAACATGGCAATCGAACCGGCGAGTGCTTACATAAGATCCAGGATCATGGCTGTTCTTCCAAGGTTTATTGTCTGTATAGTTATTATTTTAATAGGAGTTGCTATCATAATTGTCACTAGGCTTATCCCTGACAAAAGATCAGGAAGGATATATGAGTCACTTGCTGCGCTGATCATACTTATAGGATTATGGTCGATGATAGAAACTCATCTTCTTGACTATGTCCTTGGTACATCCGAATACCTGCATACAATTTCATATTTTCTCCTTATGTCGATGGCTTATCCTATAGCGGTATTTAGTGATATGGTGACGCTTAAACCGCATAAGAGGATTGCCGGAATTGTATTCTGGGCAACTGTGATCCTGATCGATTATTGTACGATTACCAACTATACTGGGATATTCGATTTCCATGAGACAGTATATCTTTCAGATCTGCTTATAATGGTAACGGGCTTTTTCGTTATAATCAGGATCATCATGGATCAGAAATTCAGGAAAGATAATGATCTTCATGTCAATACCAACTGGATAAATCTCTCTCTTGCATTTATAACTTTCATGGGGCTTATAGATCTACTTAGGTACATCAATATCCTGCATGTCAAGATGATATTTGATAGCAGTTTCTTCACAAGAATAGGTGTCCTTGTATTTACGATCGGTATGTTCATCAATCTGTTCATGGATGTTATGAACAGGAACAGGCAGGCTGATAAGGCCGGAGCCTATATGGAGATGGCATTTACAGATGCTCTTACAGGTATCCCTAACCGCGGAGCTTTTCTCCTAAAAGAGAGTGAGATCTCTGACAGGATGAGGGAGGTTTCCAAGAGGAAAAAAGATGTAAACTTCCAGATAGTATATGTAGCACTCGATCTTAACGGTCTTAAGATAGTAAATGATACTTTGGGACATGCAACAGGTGATGATTATATAGTTGCTGCTTCAGGGATATTGATGCAGGCATTTTCAGATTATGGTTATGTATACAGAGTTGGCGGTGATGAATTTGCATCTTTTATCGTTTGTGATAATGCAGTGGACAGGTATTTAGAGTGCATTGACAAGATGCGTGAGATGATTCAGGATTATAATGAAAAGTCAGGCAAGGATATGCAGATGCATATAGCTTATGGCTATAGCGTGTGGACTCCGGGAGATCATCGCGATATTGACAAAGTAGAAAAAGACGGCGATGAAGCTATGTATGAAAAGAAACGTCAGATGAAAAAGGTAGCTGCTAAGAAGAAAAGCTGATTATACAAAAGATAATTATAAATAAGATAATTATAAAAAAGTTGAGTATAAGAATAAAGTAAGGATCTGTAGGGAGGCTTAATCTATGTGGGCTTACGAGAGCGTTTTTTATCAGATATATCCACTTGGTGCATGTGGCGCACCTTTTGAAAATGATGGCAAACCTGAAAAGAGACTCAAAAAACTTGATACTTATGTTCCTCATCTAAAGAAATTGGGAGTAAAGGGCGTCCTGTTCAACCCTTTATTTGATTCTGATACCCATGGTTATAATACAAGAGATTATCGCAAGGTTGATGTAAGACTTGGAGATAACGCTGACTTTAAAAAGCTTGTTGATAAGCTCCACAAGGCAGGCATCAAGGTTATACTTGATGCTGTATTTAATCATGTAGGCAGAGGATTCTGGGGCTTTACTGATGTCCTTGAAAAAAGGGAAGGATCAGAGTATAAAGACTGGTTTCATATAAATTTTGGCGGCAACAATGGCTATAATGACGGACTCTGGTACGAAGGCTGGGAAGGTAACTTCGACCTTGTTAAGCTCAATCTGCAGAATCCGGCAGTCACAGATTATCTTATAGATACTGTTAGATACTGGATTGATACTTTTGATATAGATGGTCTTAGGCTTGATGTTGCATACTGCCTCGATCAGAACTTTATAAGAAGGCTTCGCTATGAATCTTCGCAGATGAAGGAAGATTTCTTCCTGATGGGAGAGATGATAGGCGGAGATTACAGGAATATCTGCGGAGAGGGCCTGTGTGATAGTGCTACTAACTATGAATGTTACAAGGGGCTTTTTTCTTCAATGAATTCTTATAACCTGTTTGAGATAACGCATTCACTTCTGCGTCAGTTCGGCCCTGAGAACTGGACCTTGTACAGGGGCATGCATCTGTGGTCTTTTGTAGACAATCATGATGTTACCAGAGTATCAAGTATCCTTGCTAATCCTGAACATATAAAGCCTATCTATGCTCTTATGTGCGGGATGCCGGGTATACCATCTATATACTATGGTAGTGAATGGGGCTTTAAAGCAGATAAATCTCAGGGTGACCCTGCGCTTAGACCTATGTTTGATAAGCCTTTATGGAACGAGCTTACAGATTATATAAAGGGATGCGTTAGTGCGTTCCAGTCATCCAAGGCCCTTCAGTACGGAGCCTTTAAATCACTTGTCCTTCAGAACAAGGCCTGCGTATGGGAACGTGAGACTGATGATGACAGAGTACTGGTAGCATGTAATATAGACGGTGCACCATTTACCGCCCATTTCGATGCAAGAGCAGGACAAGCCGTGGATCTTATAACCGGCGAGATGATAGATTTTGGCGGCGGCCTCGAAATCCCGCCATACACAGCCTACATACTAAAGCCGCAATGACCCCCTTGGGACGGAGTCAATGTCATTTCGCCTACAAATGACCCCTAGGGACGGAGGTAAGAGACTATCTAGCGTCAACTTGGATTTGAGAGATCAAATCTAAGGTTGGCGCTTTTTTATTTACATAACTCAATAAGATCGTATAAAAAATACTAATAATATATATTGACAAGATAGCAATGGCTAACTATAATGTTAGCTGTAACTAACAAGTTAACAGTGTTAACATCGTGAGGATCACATGAATAATACGGATACCAGCACCAGAGAAAAGATATTAGCAGCAGCTACTAAGGAGTTCATGCAGAAAGGATTTGTAGATGCTTCAATGAGGCAGATTGCAGGAAAAGTTGGGATTACTGCAACTGCGCTATATAGACATTATAAGGACAAAGAGGCTATATTCGATGCTGTTGTCAATCCTGTGGTACAGGCATGGGAGAATCTATGCCGGGCCGAGGAAGCAAGGCAGACAGGAACAGCTAGAGAATCCGGGCTTGACGCAATGTGGGGAGACAATGATCAGGCAAAACGAATTGTTGAACTGATATATAAAGACTTTGATGCACATAAGCTTTTGTTTTGTAAAAGTGAGGGAACCAAGTATGAAAACTACCTTCACGAAGTAGTGACCAAGGTTCAGACAGCAACAATTAAGTTTATGAAAGAAATAGAAGATAAAGGCATATTGGTAAATCAAGTTGATGAAAAAGAAATGCATCTTATTTTGAGCGCTCAATATACAGCGATGCTTGAGATGGTAAACCATGATTTTTCTTATGAAGAGGCTCTTCATTACTGCGGGACAGTAAATACTTTCTTCAAAGAGGGCTGGAGGAAATTTCTTGGTTTTTAAAATATAACATCAATAAAAGGAGGAATCTATGAAAAAAAGAAGTACTTTCTCCTGGGTATTACATTTTGCCGGGAGAAAAAAGATCTATTACGTAGGAAGTGTTGTTCTTGCGATCATGGGAGTGGCTATGTCTTTTATCCCTTACCTATTGATTGCAGATATAGTCAGACACCTCTTATCAGGTGACACAGACGCGCGCTATTATCTTATGCGGGTATTTATAATGGCTGTATGCTGGACTCTTAGAGTAGCATTTCATTCATTGTCGACAACACTTTCACATGTGGCGACATTTAATGTGCTTGGCAGTATCAGGCAGCAGCTATGCAAAAAGTTATCTACCATTCCGCTTGGGTCAGTTTTAGATGACAATAGCGGAACATATAAAAATATCATTGTTGAGCGAGTTGATTCTATGGAGACGACCCTTGCTCATGTAGTGCCGGAATTCACGGCAAATATCCTCTTACCAACAATAATGTTCGTTTATATGCTGGTCATTGATTTTAGAATTGGGCTTTCCAATCTCATTTCTGCAGTGATCGGTATTATCTTTGTTGCAGTCATGATGACCAAGAGCCAGGGAGAATACGAAGTTACTGTTCAGAAAACAAAGTATCTTAATGACACAGCCGTAGAGTATATCAATGGTATTGAAGTCATAAAAGCCTTTGGAAAAACCGGCAGTTCTTATGAAAAATTTGTTTTGGCTGCAAGGGACGGCGCAGATTGTTTTATTAACTGGATGAGAAAATGCATCTGGTGGCAGGCCGGAAGCCTTGCCTTCATGCCGGCAACATTCCTTGGCGTATTGCCTGTAGGACTTATTCTTGTACAAAAAGGACAGCTTTCACCTCAAGAATTCATTACCTGTGTAATTCTTTCAGCTGGTCTTATCACCCCTCTTGTAGTGGCATTTTCATATATGGATGACATTATGAAGATGAAGACTATATTTGGTGAAGCCACAGAGATCATTGAGAGAAAAGACATGGTAAGGCCAAAAGAACTTGTCAAAACTCCATCAGGATTTGATATTGTCCTTAAAGATGTGAAGTTTTCTTATAAGGATAAAGAAGTCCTTCATGGAATAAATATGGAAATTAAAAAGGGTCAGGTAAATGCTTTTGTAGGACCATCCGGATCAGGAAAGAGCACTATAGCAAGACTTATAGACTCTTTGTGGGATGTGGATGAAGGATCTATCAGTTTTGGCGGCGTTGATATAAGAGACCTTCCGCTGGAGTACTATACAGATCAGATAGCATATGTAGCGCAGGATAATTATCTATTTGATATGTCTGTAAAAGAGAATATCAGACTTGGAAAAGCCGGCGCAACTGATGATGAAGTAATAAATGCAGCAAAAGCATGCGGCTGCCATGATTTTATTATGGGGCTTGAAAATGGGTATGACACAATCGTAGGCGGCGCCGGAGGACACTTGTCAGGCGGTGAGAGACAGAGAATCTGTATTGCCAGAGCGATGCTCAAGAATGCACCGGTTATAATCCTTGATGAAGCAACAGCTTACACTGATCCGGAGAATGAAGCCCTTGTTCAGAGCAGTGTTGCAAAGCTTGTTCAGGGCAAAACACTTATCGTTATTGCTCACAGACTTTCAACTATCGTCGATGCAGACAATATATATTTAATAAATGATGGAAATATTGAAGCTTCCGGGACTCACGAATCACTTCTTAAAAACAGTATCCTGTATAAAAAGATGTGGGACGCACATACCATGGCCAAGGATGAGGACGATACTTCAGTGGTTTCTATGCCTGGTAGTAGGAAGGAGGCTGTCAATGCTTGAGATGCTTGCTAAATTTTTTAACTTTTGCAGTAAAGAAAACAGGAATAAGTTTTATACAGCGGTAGCACTTGGAGTTTTGGATGCACTGCTGGCAGCAATGAAAATCCCTGCTGCATATTTTGCGATTGACGCAGTGATAAATGCCAAAATAGAAGCAAGAACATTTGTAGTTGTAATGGGGCTTATGCTTGTAAGCACGGTTGGCAAGATGATAGTAAACAGATTTTCGCAGATGCTGCAGACTGAAGCCGGTTATAACACATGTGCTGGTAAGCGAATTGAGATCGGAGAGCATTTAAGATATCTTCCGATGGGATATTTTAATGATACAAGTCTTGGTCATATCACGTCTGTTACAACAAACACGCTGGAGCAGACAGGGGATATTGCAACAAGAGCGATCATAATGGTGCTTCAGGGTACCATCACAACAATGGTTATTGGAATTTTAATGTTTGCATTTGATGTACGAATTGGATTTATAACCCTGGCAGGCATAATAGTCTTTTTCCTGTTTAACAGAGTTACCAATAAATCGGTTGAGAAAGTTGCCGGTGAGAAAATTGCAGCTGACAAGGATATGGTAGGCGTTGTCCTTGAGTTTATTCAGGGAATAGCAGAAATCCGTAATTACAATATCATTTCACACGAAGGCACAAGGCTTTCAAATGCGATCAAGAGAAAAACAAAGGCTGATATCACTGCTGAAATTGCAGCAATTCCGGCAGTTGGAGTTCAGATGTGGATAAGTAAGATCACGGGAGTGTTCATTTCAGGAGCTACTTTGTATTTTTATCTGACAGGAACTATGGAACTTACAAGATGCATTACAATGCTATTTTGCTCCTTTATGGTGTTTGAAATGCTTGACGCAGCGGGTACATATACAGCGCTATTAAAGATCATTGGTAAGGGAGTTGACCTTGTAAATGAGATTATGGCTGTTGAGCAGATGGACATAAACGGCGCCGATATTCATCCGGACAATAAAGATATTCACCTTGATCATGTTTGTTTTGCTTATGATAACAGGAAGATTATTGACGATGTAACGCTCGATATCAAGGAAAAGACAACTACAGCTATAGTTGGACCTTCAGGTGGTGGTAAGACAACCCTTGCATCTTTGATTGCAAGATTCTGGGATGTTAAGGAAGGAAGCGTATCTCTTGGCGGAAAAGATGTAAGAGATTATAGCTTTGACAGCCTCATGGAAAACTTTAGTTTTGTATTCCAAAGAGTATACCTGTTTGAAGATACTATTGCTAATAACATTAGGTTTGGAAGACCTGAGGCGTCCATGGAAGAAGTTTATGACGCAGCTAAAAAGGCATGTTGTCATGACTTTATCATGTCACTTCCTGATGGATACGAAACTACCATCGGTGAAGGCGGAGCATCATTATCAGGTGGTGAGAAGCAGCGAATTGCCATCGCAAGAGCGATCATTAAAAATGCTCCTATCATAATTCTTGATGAAGCAACAGCCAATGTAGATCCTGAAAATGAAAAAGAACTGACTCAGGCAATAGAAAATCTTACAAAAGAAAAGACTATCATCATGATAGCTCATAGATTGAAGACAGTAAGACATGCAGACCAGATAGTTGTTATTGATAAAGGAAGGATCGTTCAAAAAGGAAAGCACGACGAACTTATGAAGCAGGAAGGCATTTATAAGAATTTTGTCAGCGGAAGGAAAAAGGCAGTCAGCTGGAAGATTGCTTAACTTACATTAGATGACCCTAGGGATCATTTTGTACACTAAATGCTTGGAGGAGTATATGAATACGAAGAAATTAAATGCTAAAGATTATATTACCGTGGGGATATTTACCGTGCTCTTGTTTGTAGTTGAGTTTGCATGTGGAATGCTTGGTTTTATTCATCCCTATATAGTTGCTTCATACGTAGTGATGATACCAATTGTCGGTGCTATTCCTATGATGCTTTTTTACAGTAAAGTCGATAAATTTGGAATGATCACTATCATGTCTGTACTTATAGCGATAATTATGTTTGTTACAGGTATGGGGTATCTGGGTGCGCCTCTTATCATTATTGCAGGTGTAGCAGCAGATCTTATCGCAAGAGCAGGAGCTTATAAGGATTTTAAGATGATCTCTTTAAGCTATGGTGTGTTTTCTTTATGGATCTGCGCCAATTATTTTCCCGTTATCATAACAGCAAAGACCTATAGACAGGACCTTATCGATGGCGGTTTTTCAGCTCAGTACTGTGACAATCTTTTCAGGGCTATTAATTCTAAAACTATAATTGTACTTATGCTTCTGTGCCTGATATTTGGTTTTATAGGATCTTACCTTGGTAAGGCAGTTGTCAAAAAACATTTTGAAAAGGCTGGTATTGCCTGATGAGTATAAAACTTGACCCAAGGACCAAGATATACATGATACTGTCAGTGTCAACGATTGTGATGATGAGTGCTACAACACCCTTTTTATGGGCAGTAAGGCTTATCATCACTATTGTTCCGATCCTGCTTTTGATTGCAGAGAAACGCTATGCTAGTGCATTGCGTTTCTTTGCACTATATATGACTGCTGTTTTTATTAATTTTAGATTTTTATCTGCAGGATCGACCGGATTTTTCATGGCCTTTCTTACAGGCTATTGCGGCATAATCGTTCAGTTCATGCCGGCCTTTATCACAGCGTGGTATGTGGTAAGGACTACTAAGATAGACGAGTTTATTTCAGCTATGCAAAAAATGCATATTCCTGATGGTATAACTATTTCTCTTGCGGTTATCATGAGATTTTTTCCTACGATCAAAGAAGAATATGGCTCTATAAGAGATGCTATGCGAATGAGAGGGATATCTTTGGCAGGAGGAGATGTCATTAAAATGGTTGAGTTTCGCATGATCCCATTAATATTTGCCTGCGTCAATATAGGGGATGAACTATCGGCAGCAGCAATAACAAGAGGACTCGGAGGAAAGGTAAAAAGGAGCAGCGTTGTGGAGCTTAAGCTAAATATAATAGATATACTTCTCTTTGTGTTTTTTACAATAGCTACCACGATCTTTGTTTTCCATAAGTATTTTAGATTATGAAAGATATAGTAAAAATAGATAAAGTAAGTTTTCGATATAAGGGTTCTTCAAAAGGACTGTTAAAAGACGTGTCTCTAAGCGTGAAGCAAGGACAGACGCTTCTTTTGTGCGGAGCTTCCGGATCCGGAAAGACAACTATCTTAAGGCTTATCAATGGTCTTATACCACATTATTATTTGGGTGACTTGAAGGGAACAGTGAATGTAGCCGGCTTTGATATAAAAAACACGCAGCTATACGATCTTGCCGGTGTTGTTGGAACAGTGTTTCAGAATCCCAGAAGCCAGTTTTTCTCAGTAGATACAGACGGTGAAATAGTGTTTGGTCCGGAGAATATAGGACTGCCTGCAGAAGATATCAAAAACAGAGCGGCAGACGTGATCAAAGATATGAACCTGTACAAACTGCTTGGCAGAAGTTTATTTGAACTCTCAGGAGGGGAAAAGCAAAAAATTGCATGCGCATCGGTATCTGCCTTATTGCCTGAGATAGTCCTTTTGGATGAGCCTTCTTCTAATCTTGATGTAAATGCGATAAAAGAGTTAAAAAAGGCTATCGAAATATGGAAAACTCAAGGGAAAACAATCATTATTTCAGAACACAGACTATGGTATCTTAGGGATATTGTAGACAGGGTCATATACATGGATAGTGGTAGTCTAAAAGGAGACTGGGAAGGAAAAGAGTTTTTTGCACTTCCTGATAAAACAATCAGAAATCTATGTCTAAGGCCGGTTAATATAGAGAAAAAGTTTATAGGAAATTATTTAAATATCCAAGATAAAGAATCATATGAAATCAAGGAAGATGCGGATTTTATTGAACTGCGGGACTTCTTCTTTTCATATAAAAAGAAACCATATATCTTTTGGAGGAAAAAGTTTGATTTGGCAGATGCCAAAATACTAAGCCTAAATATACCTAGGTTGCGCCTTCCAAGAAATGCAGTGATAGGCGTTGTAGGAAATAACGGCACAGGCAAGTCTACATTTTTAAGATGTCTATGCGGACTTGAAAAGGACTGTACAGGAAGAGTCATTATAAATGGCATAGAATATCATGGCAAAAAGCAGCTTGATATAAGCTACATGGTCATGCAGGATGTAAATCATCAGCTTTTTACAGATAGTGTTGAGGCAGAAGTCCTTTTGTCTATGGATAAAGAGGACAAGGAAAGATGCAATGAGATACTGACGCAGCTCGGACTTGATGGACTTAAAGACAAGCATCCCATGGCGCTGTCAGGCGGACAGAAGCAGCGAGTTGCGATAGCTTCTGCCATGGCAGCCGGGGCCAAGATATTATTATTTGATGAGCCAACATCAGGCCTTGATTATCTACATATGGTGAAAGTGGCCAAGATGTTAAAACAACTTGCTGATTCTAACAAGACGGTTCTTGTTTCAACGCATGATCCGGAACTTATCAAGCTGTGTTGTGATTATGTCTTACATATAGATAATGGAAGAGCAGCCGGCATAACTTTAGGATCTGCATAGCCTTGATAATTGTAGGATTTTCACAGGAGCTTTCGGATTGAAAGGTTTATATCTGAAACTTCGCACTTGCCAAACATACGCCACCCTTTGAGGCAGTGCCGATGCGGATGGTTTATAATACATTTTCATATCTTGAAGGTGTTATAATTCAGGGCATGATATCTGGATTTTTATATTCTAGGGTCTGAAACTCGGTTCGCTCAGTCATGCAGA
>JAEEGI010009920.1_pt1 | contig 20770 bp, 14 predicted proteins | sample 8958751 | NCBI WGS metagenome assembly JAEEGI01 (sample SAMN16246545, study PRJNA631951) | gut metagenome | biome: gut microbiome; feature: rumen; material: KS-attached | host: Bos | place: Iran: Karaj | collected 2018-10 | reverse complement strand
GACTGGCATCTACCTTGATCAACGTTGTGAAGTCAGGTATGACCAGTACTCCGTTTAGTACCTTAGGAGCTGCCATGGCGAAGCCGGCATTGAAGCGTACATTGAAGGCGTTTGATGCTTCCGCATATGGTGGAGCGCCACTGCTTGGATTGAACGGATTAATCGTGAAGACCCATGGTAGTGCCACTTCCAAGGAAGTACACAATTCCATCATTCAGTGTGTAAGTTTCAAAGAACAAAATATCAAAGAAAAAATTAGCAGCTGCTTGAATGCAACTGATGCAAATGAGGAGGAAGCATAATGAACGAGTTTGAGATTCTTAAGAGAGTAATCGCAGAGGTATTGAACGTAGATAAGGATGAGATCACCAAGGATACCACCTTTATCGATGATCTTGGCGCTGATTCTTTGGATGTATTCCAGATTATCATGGGCGTTGAGGAAGAGCTTGATATCGAAGTAAACAGCGATGAAGCTGAGAAGATCGTAACTGTTGGCGATGCGGTTGAATTAATCAAGAAGACCGTTGGCTAATGACTGATTGATAATAGAATAAGAATGAAAAACCCTTGTCTCAAGGGTTTTTTCGTTCCTTATGGGGAGATATGTTTTGGACTTATTGAAGGAATTTGAAGAGAAGATCGGATATGAGTTTAAAGACAAAAGCTTACTTATGCAGGCCCTGACTCATAGCTCTTATGCCAATGAGAAGCACCTTGGAAAGTTTACGGACAATGAGCGCCTGGAATTCTTAGGCGATGCCGTATTGGAAGTGGTTTCAAGTGAGTTTTTGTATTTAAATTTTACACAGTTTTCCGAAGGAGAACTATCTAAATTACGTGCGAGTCTGGTATGCGAACCGACATTGGCGTATTGTACCAAGGAAATTGACTTGGGCGATTACGTACGCCTTGGCAAGGGCGAGGACCAGACCGGCGGTAGATTTCGTAAATCTATTCTGTCAGACGCCCTAGAGGCCGTCATTGGTGCAATGTTCTTGGATGGAGGTATGGCTCCGGCCAAGGCATTCATACTCCGTTTTATTCTCACGGATATTGAGCACAAGAGGAAATTCCATGACAGCAAGACTGCATTGCAGGAAGCTGTACAGGCGAAGCATGAAGATGTATTGCATTATGAGTTGGTTGGCGAGAGCGGACCGGATCATTGCAAGGAATTCGTGGTCAGCGTCTATGTGGGTGACAAATGCTTAGGAACCGGTAAAGGTTCTTCGAAGAAGGCAGCGGAACAAGAAGCGGCATATCAGGCCCTGCTTCTGATTGAGGGAGAGAACAAATAATGTATCTGAAAAGTATCGAAATGCATGGATTCAAATCCTTTGCAAATAAAATTGTTCTGGAATTCCATGACGGTATTACCGGTATCGTTGGACCGAACGGTAGTGGTAAGAGTAACGTTGCGGATGCGGTACGTTGGGTATTGGGCGAGCAGAGTGCCCGTCAGCTTCGTGGTGCCAGCATGCAGGATGTTATTTTTGCCGGAACCCAGAACCGCAATCCATTGAGCTATGCGTATGTTGCCATTACCCTAGACAACTCCGATCATATGCTTCCTATCGATTTTGAGGAAGTAACCATCGCCAGACGTGTGTATCGTTCCGGTGAGAGTGAGTACTTGTTGAATGGTTCTCCTTGCCGTTTGAAGGATGTGAATGAGCTTTTCTTCGATACCGGTATCGGTAAAGAGGGTTATTCTATCATCGGTCAGGGTCAGATTGAGCGTATCTTATCCGGTAAGCCGGAAGAACGTAGAGAGCTGTTTGATGAGGCGGTTGGTATCGTTAAGTACAAGAAGCGTAAGGCTGCTTCCATTAAGAAGTTAGAGGAAGAGCGTGAGAACCTTGTTCGTGTGAACGATATTTTGGCAGAGTTGGAACGCCAGGTTGGACCGTTGGAAGAGCAGGCCCAGACGGCCAAGCTGTATTTGAAGCGTAAGGAAGAACTGAAGACTTACGATGTGAATATGTTCTTATTGGAGATTTCCCGTCTCAACCAGTTGCTGGATGAGATTAATAAGAACTATCGTATTACCGATGAACAGTTGCAGAGCCAGAAGGAAGAGGATGAGCGCATTAAGGTGACCTATGCTTCCTTGGAAGAGCAGTTAGAGGCGGTGGATGCCCATATCGATTCTTTGAAGGACGAGGAGAGCAAGACTTCCATTGCCAAGTCCCAGTTGGAGAACGAGATTAAGCTCTTAGAAGAGCAGATTCGTTTTGCACAGTCTTCCGAAGAGAATACTGCGAAGCGTAAGGCGGAAATCGAGAGCGAGAAGGAAGCTTTCGAGAAAGAAAAAGAAGGCTATGAACAGCAGAATGCCGAGCTGACCGAACTTTTGAATGAGGCAGTGGAGCGTTTGAATAAGGCGAAGGAATACTTTGCCAACTTAGAGAATGAAATCAATACATGCAATGAGGGCATTGAGCGAGATAACCGCGAGATGTTGGCATTGATTAACGGTCGAAGTGAGATTAAGTCCAAGGAACAGAAGTATTCCACCATGACCGAGCAGATTAACATCCGCAAGGCCCAGTTGAATCAGCGTTTGTTGGCTCGCAAGACCGAAGAGAACCAGTTGCAGGCTGAGGTTGAGAAGGCCGCTGCTGCGTACGATGAAATTCGTAATAAGACGGAAGAATTAGAGCAGAACCAGAAGGAAATCGAGACCAAGATTCACGATTCCAAGGATCGCATCCGTCAGGCAAATATTGCCTTACAGGAAGCGAAGGATGCTTACAATAAGGAATCTTCCCGTTTAGAGTCTTTGAAGAATATTGCAGAGCGTTATGACGGATACGGTAAGAGTATTCGTTCCGTTATGGAGCAGAAGGACAAGAATTCCGGTATCCATGGCGTTATTGCAGACTTGATTCACGTACAGAAGAAGTACGAGATTGCCATTGAGACCGCTCTTGGCGGAAACATCCAGAACATTGTTACCGAGGATGAAGAGACAGCGAAGCGCATGATTGATTTCTTGAAGAAGAATCATCTGGGTCGTGCAACCTTCCTTCCGATTACCAGTGTGGATGGTCGTGGCAACTTCAAGAAGACAGAAGTATTGGATGATAAGGGGGTCATCGGTCTTGCTTCCGAATTGGTAGATTGCGATTCCCAGTATGAAGGTGTTATCGCATATTTGCTGGGCCGTGTGGTTGTAACCAAGACCGTGGACGATGCCTTGGCCCTTGCCCGCAAGAATAAGTATTCCCTTCATATCGTAACCTTAGAGGGTGAGTATTTAAGTCCGGGTGGTTCCATCTCCGGTGGTGCTTTCCGTAATAACAGTAACCTTCTTGGTCGTCATCGTGAGATTGACGATATGGAGAAGCGTTTGGAAGAGCTTGCAGCCAAGCAAAAAGAGATGGATCAGGATATTCTTGGTCGTCAGGCTGCCATTGCACTTTTGGAAGATGATTTAGATGAGAACCGGAAGGCTCTCTCCGCAGCTGCGGTAGAACGCAATACCGCGGAGATTAATCTGGCTCGTTCCAAGGAACTGATGAAGGAAAGCGAGAATGCATTCCAGTCCTTGAATACGGAAGGCGCGGATATCGAGAAGCAGTTAGCGGAAATTGAGAAGGCACAGAAAGATATTGCCGGCGAGTTGGAAGCTTCCCTTACCAGAGAGCAGGAATTGAAGGATGAGATTGCTGCTTTGAACCAGACCCTGGATGAGAAGACCTACATGGAGACTGCAGCCAACCGTAATGTGGCTGAGGTTCAGATTGAAGAGGCTTCCGCCCGCCAGAAGGTTGATTTTGTAAATGACCACATCTCCCGTGTTACCGCTTCCATTGAGAAGAGTGAGGCGGCATTGGCAGAACTTTTAAGCCAGGCAGCCAACTCCAAGGAAGAGATGGAACAGCGTCGTAACGACATCGAGCGGATTAAGGATACCATCAGCGGAGCAGATGAGAACTTCGCCGCATTGGAAGCGGAGTTAAAGGCTGCTCAGGCCAAGAAGATTGAACTGAATGATGAGTACAAGAGCTTCTTCGACAAGAAGGAAGCTATCTCCAAGGCCATTGCAGATTTGGAGAAGGAAATCTTCCGTTTGGATGCCCAGCGTGAGAAGACCAATGATTCCATCAATTACCAGAACAGCTACATGTGGGATGAGTATGAACTGACTTACCATGCTGCAGAGCGACTGCGTGACGAGAACTATAAGGATCATGACGTCCTTCGCAAGTTGGTAAACTCCACCAAGGATGCCCTGAAGAAGATGGGCAATGTCAACGTCAATGCCATTGAGGAATATAAGGAAGTATCCGAGCGTTACTTCTTCTTAAAGGATCAGCATGATGACTTGATCGAAGCGGAACAGCGCCTGGTTGAGATTATCGATGAATTGGATACCGGAATGCGCCAGCAGTTCACGGAAGGATTTGCCAATATTCAAAGAGAGTTTGACAGAGCCTTCAAAGAACTCTTCGGTGGTGGTAAGGGTGAGCTTGCCTTGGTTGAAGGTGAGGACATCTTAGAGACCGGCATTAAGATTATTGCACAGCCGCCGGGAAAGAAGTTGCAGAATATGATGCAGCTCTCCGGTGGTGAGAAGTCCTTAACTGCGATTGCACTTCTTTTCGCAATCCAGAACTTGAAGCCATCTCCGTTCTGTCTTTTAGACGAGATTGAGGCGGCATTGGACGACTCCAACGTAGATCGTTATGCCAAGTATTTGCATAAGCTGACCAAGAATACACAGTTTATCGTAATTACCCATAGACGAGGAACCATGAATGCAGCGGACCGTCTCTACGGTATCACCATGCAGGAGAAGGGTATCTCCACCTTGGTTTCCGTAAACTTAATTGAAGCAGATTTGGATGAATAAGTATGGCTTTATTTGGATTTGGTAAGAAAAAACAGGATATCATTGCTGCCGCAGCCGGACTCAACTTCGAGGAGGAACCGAAGAAGGAAGAAGCGGCCTTGGAAGAAGTTGTAGAGGAGATCCCTGCAGGTCCATCCATTCTGGATGAAGTAAAAGAAGAGATGGACGCTATGAAGCCTTCCGAGTTGAAGGCGAACTTCGGTAAGAATGCCGATGGCTCCCTTGCAGAGGAAGAACCGCAAGAAGTGGTGGATGAGCCGGCGGAAGAAGGTGGATTCTTTAAGAAGTTGGTTGCCGGTCTTTCTAAGACCAGAGACAACTTCGTTCGTAACATGGATTACGCCTTCGGCGCCACTGAGATTAATGACGACTTCTATGAAGAGCTGGAAGAGATTCTAATCTCCGGCGATATCGGTGTTCGTACGACGGATGCCATTCTAGAGAAGTTAAAAGAAGAAGTTCGTGCCCGTAAGATTGTAGATCCTACGGAGTGCAAACAGGTACTGGTGGATGCCATTCGCTCCCAGATGGATTTGGGCGATGCGCCATATGAGTTTGAGAAGCAGCGTTCCGTTGTTTTTGTCATCGGCGTGAACGGAGTTGGAAAAACAACGACCATCGGTAAGCTGGCAGCGAAGTTAAAAGCCATGGATAAGAAAGTGGTGATTGCTGCAGCGGATACCTTCCGTGCCGCAGCGGGAGACCAGTTGCGGGAATGGGCGAACCGTGTTGGTGTGGATATGATTGGCGGACAGGACGGAAGTGATCCTGCGGCAGTTGTATTTGATGCCATTGCCTCTGCCAAGGCCAAGAATGCAGATGTTCTTCTCATTGATACGGCCGGACGTCTTCATAACAAGAAGAATTTGATGGATGAACTGTCCAAGATGAACCGTATTATTGAGCGGGAATACCCGGGGGCTTATAAGGAGTCTTTGGTTGTGTTGGACGCAACCACCGGACAGAATGCCTTGAATCAGGCCAAAGAATTCAAGGAAGCAGCAGACTTAACCGGTGTGGTACTGACCAAGATGGATGGAACGGCTAAGGGTGGTATTGCTGTGGCAATCCAGTCGGAACTTGGGGTACCGGTGAAGTACATCGGTGTCGGTGAAAGTGTGGATGACCTGGAGAAATTCGATGCCAACCAATTCGTAAAAGCATTGTTTCTCTAAGAGGGTTGTGAGATAATCCAAGGAAAAGGAAAAAGGAAAGAAGGAAAAAGATTATGTTAACAAAGAAAGATTTTGACGAGGCATGTAGTGTCGTCAGTCGCGTGACGCTGGAAACCAAGCTGATCTACAGTGATTTCCTAAGTGACAAGACCGGTAACAAAGTATATTTGAAGCCGGAGAACATGCAGTTCACCGGAGCCTATAAGGTTCGTGGTGCTTACTACAAGATTTCTACCTTGTCCGATGAGGAGCGCGCCAAGGGCTTGATTACCGCATCTGCCGGTAACCATGCGCAGGGTGTAGCATATGCAGCGAAGTTGTTCGGCTGTAAGGCTGTCATCGTAATGCCTACCACCACACCGCTGATTAAGGTGAACCGTACCAAGAGCTATGGTGCTGAGGTGGTGTTATACGGAGACGTATATGATGAGGCATGTGAGTATGCATTGAAGTTAGCCAAGGAAGAAGGGTATACCTTCATTCATCCTTTTGACGATCCGGCAGTTGCAACCGGTCAGGGTACCATTGCAATGGAGATCATCAAGGAACTTCCTTTGGTGGATTATATTCTTGTTCCAATCGGTGGCGGCGGATTGGCAACCGGTGTATCGACGTTAGCGAAGCTGATCAATCCGAAGATTAAGGTCATCGGCGTAGAACCGGAAGGAGCAGCCTGCATGAAGGCTTCTTTGGCCAAGGGCGAAGTGACTACTTTACCAACCGTGAATACCATTGCGGACGGTACTGCTGTTAAGACTCCGGGAACTCAGATTTTCCCATACATCCAGAAGAACATCGATGATATTGTTACCGTTGGTGATGACGAGCTCATCTGTGCGTTTTTGGATATGGTTGAGAACCACAAGATGGTGGTTGAGAACTCCGGACTTTTATCTGTTGCGGCTATTCAGAAGATGAATCTGAAGAACAAGAACGTGGTATGTATCTTAAGCGGCGGTAACATGGATGTGATTACCATGTCTTCCGTGGTACAGCAGGGACTGATTTTCAGAGACCGTATTTTTACCGTGTCCGTATTGCTTCCGGATAAGCCGGGCCAGTTGGCTGCAGTTGCGGACACCATTGCCAAGCAGCAAGGTAACGTGATTAAGTTGGAGCATAACCAGTTCGTTACCACCAACCGTACGGCACAGGTGGAGCTGCGTATTACCTTGGAAGCTTTCGGTAGCGACCACAAGCAGCAGATTATGGAGGCGTTGGATCAGGGCGGATATAAGCCGAAGATTGTACGCACCAGTTTATAATTGCATGTATTTCCCGGGCCAAGATGCCCGGGATTTTCTATTTGGGGAATATATGTTCGAAGATGCTTTACATCATACAAGATAATGTGGTAAAATCACCATGGTATCCGAAGATATAGCTGTTATCTGACGGATAATTCGGGGAAAACAATTACAATTATTTGATATTGATATAGAAGGAGTATTTATTTCATGGCAAAAAAGGAAGCGTATGGAGCCAGTTCCATTACCGTCTTAGAAGGATTAGAGGCAGTTCGTAAGCGCCCGGGTATGTACATCGGTAGCGTTACCCGTAAGGGACTGAATCATTTGATCTACGAAGTGGTGGACAACTCCGTAGATGAGCATTTGGCCGGATATTGTAATACCATTCATGTAACATTGGAGCGGGACGGTTCCTGTACCGTAGAAGATGACGGACGTGGTATCCCGGTAGAGATGCATGCCAAGGGTGTGTCTGCAGCACGTATTGTATTTACCACCTTACATGCCGGCGGTAAGTTCGACAATACCGTATATAAGACTTCCGGTGGTTTGCACGGTGTAGGTTCTTCCGTAGTGAATGCCCTTTCTTCCTACATGGATGTAGAGATTTCCAGAGACGGACAGATTTATCATGACCGCTACGAGCAGGGAAATCCGGTAGAACAGTTGGATAAGGGATTGCTTCCGGTTATCGGTAAGACCAAGAAGACCGGAACCAAGATCAACTTCCTTCCGGATCCGGAGATTTTTGAGAAGACCCGTTTCAAAGAGGACGAGGTCAAGAGCCGTATGCATGAGACGGCTTATCTGAATCCGAAGTTGACCATTATCTACGACGATTTACGGGGCGAGGAGCCGGAACATATCGTATTCCATGAGGAAGACGGTATTGTCGGATTCGTTCGTGATATCAATAAGAACACGGAAGCATTGCATGATGTCATTGCTTTTTCCGGTGTTTCCGACGGAATCGAAGTGGACGTGGCATTCCAGTTCGTGAATGAGTTCCATGAGAATATCTTGGGATTCTGTAATAACATTTATAACTCTGAGGGTGGTACCCATATTACCGGTTTTAAGACCCAGTTCACCACCGTCATTAATAGCTATGCGAGAGAGCTTGGTATCTTAAAGGATAAGGATGCGAACTTCACCGGTGCGGATGTCCGTAACGGTATGACTGCAGTTGTATCCATTAAGCATCCGGATCCACGATTCGAAGGACAGACCAAGACCAAGCTGGACAATCAGGATGCCCAGAAGGCTGCTGCCAAGGTTACCGGTGAAGAGATTCAGCTCTATTTCGACCGTAATGTCGAGGTGCTGAAGACGGTTATTTCCTGCGCAGAGAAGGCTGCGAAGATTCGTAAGACGGAAGAACGTGCCAAGACCAATCTGTTGACCAAGCAGAAGTATTCCTTCGACACCAACGGTAAGCTGGCTAACTGTGAGAGTCGTGATGCCAAGCAGTGTGAGATTTTTATCGTAGAGGGAGATTCTGCGGGTGGTTCTGCCAAGACCGCACGTAACCGTATGTACCAGGCAATCCTTCCAATCCGCGGTAAAATCTTAAACGTTGAGAAGGCCTCTATCGATAAGGTGTTGGCGAATGCCGAGATCAAGACTATGATCAATGCCTTCGGTTGCGGATTCTCCGAAGGTTTCGGTAATGACTTTGATATTACCAAGTTACGTTATGACAAGATTATTATCATGGCCGATGCGGACGTGGACGGTGCCCATATTGCAACCTTGCTTTTGACCTTGTTCTATCGCTTCATGCCGGAGCTGATTTACGAAGGCCATGTGTATATTGCAATGCCGCCACTCTATAAGGCAATGCCGCAGAAGGGGGAAGAGGAGTATCTCTATGATGATGCGGCCCTAGAGCGCTATCGTAAGACCCATAAGGGACCGTTTACCTTGCAGCGTTACAAGGGTCTTGGTGAGATGGACGCGGAGCAGCTTTGGGAGACCACTTTGGACCCGGAGCGTCGTCTGTTGAAGCTAGTGGAGATTGAGGACGGCCGTATGGCCTCCGATGTAACGGAGATGCTGATGGGTAATGATGTACCTCCACGTAAAGCGTTTATTTATTCCCATGCCAATGAGGCGGAGTTAGATATTTAATTGGATTTAGGAGAGAGCAATTATGGCTGATTCACAAGAGCGTCTGCTACGTACGGAATATTCCGAGATTATGCAGAAGTCTTATATTGATTATGCAATGAGCGTCATCGTTGCCCGTGCCCTTCCGGATGTAAGAGACGGATTGAAGCCGGTACAGCGACGTACGTTATACGATATGTATGAATTGGGCATTCGTTACGATCGCCCATACCGTAAGTCTGCCCGTATCGTTGGTGATACCATGGGTAAGTACCATCCACACGGTGACAGTTCCATTTATGAAGCCTTAGTCGTTATGGCGCAGGATTTCAAGAAGGGCATGCCGTTAGTTGACGGACACGGTAACTTCGGTTCCATCGAGGGCGACGGAGCCGCTGCCATGCGTTATACCGAGGCAAGATTACAGAAGATTACCCAGGAAGCATACCTTGCGGACTTAGACAAAGATGTAGTTGATTTCATGCCGAACTTTGATGAGACGGAGAAGGAACCGGTGGTCCTTCCGGTACGTGTTCCGAACCTGCTCATTAACGGTGCGGAAGGTATTGCCGTTGGAATGGCAACCAGTATTCCAACCCATAATTTAGGGGAAGTCATCGATGGTGTTATCGCCTACATGAAGGATCCGGATATCAATACGGAACAGATGATGAAGTATATTCCGGGACCGGATTTCCCAACCGGCGGTATTGTTACCAACAAGGATGAATTAAAAGCCATCTATTCTACCGGCGTCGGTAAGATTAAGCTGCGTGGTAAGGTAGAGATTGAGAAGCTAAAAGGCGGTCGCCAGCAGGTGGTCATTACCGAGATCCCGTACACCATGATTGGTGCCAATATCGGTAAGTTCTTGAATGATATTTTTGCTTTATCTGAGAATAAGACAACCACGGATATTGTGGATATTTCCAACCAGTCCTCCAAAGAGGGTATCCGTATTGTTGTTGAGTTGAAGAAGGGTGCAGATGCAGAGAACTTCTGCAACCTCTTATACAAGAAGACCCGTTTGGAAGATACTCTCGGTGTGAATATGCTTGCGGTTGCAGACGGCAAGCCGGAGACCATGGGTATTGTTCCGATTATTCGTCATCATGTGAACTTCCAGTACGAGCTTGCAACCCGTAAGTACACTACTTTGCTTGCAAAAGAGCGGGAGAAGAAGGAAGTCCAGGAAGGCTTAATCAAGGCCTGTGATGTCATCGATTTGATTATTGAGATTCTTCGTGGATCCAAGACCGTGGCTCAGGCGAAGGATTGCTTGATCAACGGTGTGACCGAGGGCATTAAGTTCAAGTCCGAACAGTCCAAGAAGGATGCAGCCGGCTTGATGTTTACCGAGCGTCAGGCAACAGCCATCTTGGAGATGCGTTTACATCGTTTGATTGGTTTGGAAATCGAGGCACTTCGCAAGCAGTACGCGGAGACCATGCAGAACATCCAGACCTATTCCGATATTTTGGAGAACCGTGCTTCCATGGCGAAGGTGATTATCTCCGAGTTGAAGGCTTACCAGAAGGAATACGCCAAGGAGCGTAAGACCGTTATTGATAACGTGGAAGAGGCTGTTATCGAAGAGAAGCCAATCGAGGTAGAGCCGGTTGCAGTTCTTTTGGATCGATTTGCTTATGCAAGAGTCATCGATATGGCAACCTATGAGCGTAACAAGGATGCGGCAGAGGAAGAGAGCAAGAAGATTATCTTCTGTAATAACGTGGATAAGCTTGCTATTTTTACCTCCGAAGGCAACATGCATCTGCTGAAGGTTCTGGATTTGCCGTTTGGTAAGTTCAGAGATAAGGGACTTCCAATCGATAATGTCAGCAAGTTCGACAGTAGCAAGGAAGACGTCCTCTTAATCGAGGCCATTCCGAACCTGAAGGACAAGAAGCTTCTCTTCGGTACCAAGAGCGGTATGATTAAGCTGGTTGACGGCGGCGAGTTCGATGTCAGCAAGCGTACCACAGCTGCTACCAAGTTGGCAGACAAGGATTTGGTTGTTTGCGTTGGTATCGTTCATGAAGGCGATACGGTGGTGATGCAGTCTGAAGAAGGCTTATTCTTACGTATCGACGGAATTACTATTCCGGAGAAGAAGAAGGCCGCAGTAGGTGTTCGCGGTATCCGCTTGGGTGCGAAGGATAGAGTACATGCAATGTACATTCTGTCCGAAGGGGATACGAAGACTGTGAAGGTCAAAGGCAAAGAAGTGGTTTTGAACCGCTTACATATTGGCAATCGTGATACGAAAGGCGTGAAGCGTTAATGAGAGAACAACCGGTACGTAGAATATTTGATATTGTATATCCATTGTTTATCTATTACATTCTGTATTACTGCCTGCAGGTATTGTTTGCGACTATTTTTATAGACTCCTTCGGGAGTCTATTTTGCTTGCTGCTATCCGCAATGCTATGCCTTCCATTTGCGATATTTTTCTATCGAAGGGCTATTGTAATCCGTAACGTGGCCTGGCCCAAGGGCAGAGAGTGGATAGAGTGTGTGGTTTGGATTGTTGGAATTGCTTTGCTTGGAGTAGGAGCGAATCTTTTGGTGGCACATCTTCCTCTGCAGCAATGGTCCGAAGGATATGCTTCTACTTCTAAGATCCTGCGAGATGGAAGTCTTACGGTGCGAATTCTTACCAATGCCGTAGTGGTTCCACTTCTGGAGGAGCTTGTATATCGGGGATTGGTGTGTGGCCAAATCGAAGCTTGGGGGTCCGTTGGCAGTTGGAAGACACCGAAGCCGAAGACACCGGCTAGGGTCTATCGCTTCACCGCAGTGGTGGTATCCGCATTGATCTTTGGAGCATTGCATCTGAATGTGATACAATTTTTATATGCATTTCTAATGGGGCTGTTTTTAGGAATGGCTTATATTCGTACCCATCGTATTTGGGTCGTGTTCTTAGCCCATGGATGTACGAACCTGTTGGTGGTTCTTTTGACATTGGGCTGATAGGAGAATGGAGGGGATTTCTATGGCAAACATGGAAGATTATTTGGATTGGCGTGGGGACTTATCTTTTTTAGCGGATCCCTTTAATGAAATTGATAATTTAATCTTAAGTGAACTGGTCTATACGGATTTCGACGGCGTGGTTCCCAAGGAAGGACTACGCAATACTGTATCCGTACAGGAAGTGTATGAGAAGTTTTTTGCTCTTCATACAGAGGAAGAAATTATGGCGAAGGCGTCCTCTACGAAGGTGGCTCCGTTTCTTTTGAAGCGCCTGGTTGCATCCAGACGTTTTTCTACTATGCGACTGGCGGCCTATCGGAACATCATCGATGAGGCCAACCAGTCCCAATTTGCAGCGGTTACCTATCTTCTGGAGGATAATTCCTATTTCGTCTGCTTCCGCGGAACGGACAATACCATTGTGGGTTGGAAGGAAGACTTCAATATGAGCTTCCTGGTACACACCAACGGTCAGCTTCTGGCCAAGGAATATCTGAATGAGCTGTGTGCCCATACCAACAAGAAGATACGTGTGGGCGGACATTCCAAGGGCGGCAACTTCGCGGTATACGCTTCTGCATTCTGTCATCCCCGTATCCAGAAGAAAATCGAGCGGGTCTATTCCAATGACGGTCCGGGATTCCGGGAAAAAGTTATGGAATCGGATGGATACAAGACAATCCTTCCGAAGGTGGTCAGCATCATTCCGGAAGACTCCATTGTGGGAAATTTGCTTCTCAATGAATTGGACCATCAGGTCGTAAAGAGTAATCTGACCGGAGCCAACCAGCATGATGCCATGAGTTGGGAAGTCTTGGGAAATCATTTTGTATATGCAGATGATACTAGTAAGAGTTCTAAGAACTGGGACCAGACCTTGAAGCTTTGGCTGATGGATTTGCCGGATACCAAGCGGGAAGCTTTTGTGGATGTGCTGTTTAAAGTGCTATCTTCCTCCGGTGCCAAGACCACGGACGAACTGTCCAATGATCCGTTGAAGGCCATTTCCGAAATGATGAAAGCCACATCGGAACTGGATCCGGAAGACCAGAAAGTCTTCAAAGAGGTGCTTCTAAAGCTTGCAAACAGCGGAAGAGAAGCAGTCTTCGGAAAATGGGTTTCTTCCAACGGAATCACCTCCTCCTTAACCTTCGGAAAACGGTAGAGAGTTTATACTTTTTTCACAATTTAGGTGTTGCATATTTCGGGGAGATGGAGTACATTAGGTTATGTGGTTAGCACTCCATGATGTCGAGTGCTAACAACCCAAGAAGAGCTTTATATATTAAGGAGGAATAGATTATGAAGTTAGTACCTTTAACAGATCGTGTTGTTCTGAAGCAGTTAGAGGCAGAAGAGACTACCAAGTCCGGTATCATTCTTGCCAGCGCTGCACAGGAGAAGCCACAGGAAGCAGAAGTAATTGCTGTCGGACCTGGCGGAATTGTTGACGGTAAGGAAGTTGTTATGCAGGTGAAGGTAGGCCAGAAGGTAATCTACTCTAAGTATGCAGGCACTGAAGTGAAGTTAGACGGTGAAGAGTACAAGATTGTTCGTCAGGATGACATCTTGGCAATCGTGGAATAATCTGATTCGATAGATAGATAAGAAAGGAAGTATGGAATTATGGCAAAAGATATTAAGTATGGCGCAGAAGCCAGAGCAGCTTTGGAAGCCGGTGTAGATAAGCTGGCAAATACCGTTCGTGTAACCATCGGACCGAAGGGACGTAACGTTGTATTGGATAAGTCTTACGGCGCTCCACTCATCACCAACGACGGTGTTACAATCGCGAAGGAAGTTGAGCTCGAGGATCCATTCGAGAACATGGGTGCACAGCTGGTTAAGGAAGTAGCTACCAAGACCAACGATGTTGCCGGTGATGGTACTACCACCGCAACTGTTCTTGCACAGGCTATGGTAAAAGAAGGAATGAAGAACTTAGCTGCAGGTGCAAACCCAATCGTTCTTCGTAAGGGTATGAAGAAGGCAACCGATAAGGCTGTTGAGTCTATCGTTGCAATGTCCCAGAAGGTTAAGGGCAAGGATCAGATCGCTAAGGTTGCAGCTATTTCCGCTGGCAACGAAGAAGTAGGTCAGATGGTTGCTGACGCTATGGAGAAGGTTTCCAACGACGGTGTTATTACCATCGAGGAGTCTAAGACCATGCTTACCGAGTTAGACTTGGTAGAAGGTATGCAGTTTGACCGTGGATATATTTCCGCATACATGGCAACCGATATGGACAAGATGGAAGCTGTTTTGGATGATCCGTATATCTTGATTACCGACAAGAAGATCTCCAACATTCAGGAAATCCTGCCATTATTGGAGCAGATCGTTCAGTCCGGCGCACGTCTTCTTATCATCGCTGAGGATGTTGAGGGCGAGGCTCTTACCACTTTGATTCTGAATAAGTTGCGTGGAACCTTCAACGTTGTAGCTGTTAAGGCTCCTGGATACGGCGATCGTCGTAAGGATATGTTACAGGATATCGCTATTTTGACCGGTGGTACTGTAATCTCCGAGGAAGTTGGTTTAGAGCTTAAGGATGCAACCATCGATCAGCTTGGTCGTGCAAAGAGTGTTAAGGTTCAGAAAGAGAACACCGTTATCGTTGACGGTTGCGGAGACAAGGATGCAATCGCTGCACGTGTTTCCCAGATTCGTGGACAGATTGAGGAGACGACCTCTGAATTCGACAAGGAGAAGCTTCAGGAGAGACTTGCGAAGTTGGCAGGCGGTGTTGCAGTTATCCGCGTTGGTGCTGCTACCGAGACTGAGATGAAGGAGTCCAAGCTTCGTATGGAAGATGCGTTAAACGCTACCCGTGCTGCTGTTGAGGAAGGTATCATCTCCGGTGGTGGATCTGCATACATCCATGCAACCAAGGAAGTTGCTAAGCTTGCTGAGACTTTGGAAGGTGATGAGAAGACCGGTGCGAACGTAATCTTGAAGGCACTGGAAGCACCATTGTTCTACATTGCAGCAAATGCAGGTCTGGAAGGATCTGTTATCATCAATAAGGTGAAGGAATCCGAAGTTGGTTTCGGTTTCGATGCATACAAGGAAGAGTATTGCGACATGGTTGAGAGCGGAATTCTTGATCCGGTTAAGGTTACCAGAACCGCATTGCAGAATGCATGCTCCGTTGCATCTACACTTCTTACCACAGAGTCCGTTGTTGCAGACATTAAGGAGCCACAGCCTCCTATGCCGGCAGGCGGAGCACCTGGAATGGGAATGATGTAAGATATTAGGGCTGTCGGCATATTGCCGACAGTCTTTTTTTATGCTATCATGAAGGCGTTGCGTTCCGATGTATAAATGAATGAGGAGATAAGGATGAGCGTTGCAATATTGGTAGATTCCAATAGCGGAATCACACCGGAAGAAGCGAAGAAGACCGGCATCTACCTGTTACCGATGCCTTTTTATATTGATGATAAGCTTTACTATGAAGATGTAGATTTGACTCGTGACGAGTTTTTCCGTTTACAGGAAGAAGACCACGAGATCACCACTTCCATGCCTTTGGTTGGCGAAGTGATGGATATTTGGGAGAAGTTGTTAGAAGACCATGACCAGGTCGTATACATCCCAATGTCCAGCGGACTGTCCAGTTCCTGTGAGACAGCAATTATGTTGTCCGAGGATTACGAAGGCAAAGTATTTGTTGTAAACAACCAGCGAATTTCTGTTACCCAGAAGCTTTCTGCTTATGAGGCGAAGCGTATGGCCGATGAAGGCAAGGACGCTTCCGAGATTCGTGATTACTTAGAGAAGACCAAGTTGGAATCTACCATTTACATTATGGTGGATACCCTGAAGTATTTGAAGAAGGGTGGTCGTCTGACACCGGCAGTTGCAGCCATTGGTACGCTGCTTCGTATTAAACCGGTACTTACGATTCAGGGTGAGAAGTTAGATCGTTTTGCTCAGGCCCGCACATTGAAGCAGGCGAAGCAGTTGATGGTGGATGCCATTGCTGCGGATTTGAAGGAACGATTTGATGCACCGGACGCGTCCGGTTGTGTGATTTCCATTGCACATACCCAGAATCAGGCTGAGGCAGAGATTTTCCGTGATGAATTACAAGCAATTTATCCGGATCATCATATTATTATTAATCCATTACCATTATCCATTTCCTGTCATATCGGACCGGGTGCACTTGCGGTTACCGCAACTCCGAGCTTCGTGAAGATAGAGGATTTTGAGTAAGTACAAGGAAAAAGATTATCAGGAGGAACAAAAAGAGCTATGGTTAAAGCTATTGTTGGAGCAAACTGGGGTGACGAAGGCAAAGGTAAGATCACCGATATGCTTGCACAGGAAGCAGATTATATTGTGCGCTTCCAGGGAGGAGCCAATGCCGGACACACGATTGTGAACAATTACGGCAAGTTTGCTTTGCACACATTACCATCCGGCGTATTTTACAATCATACTACCAGTGTTATCGGTAACGGTGTAGCACTGAATATTCCGGTATTATTCAATGAGATTAAGTCCATTACAGATAAGGGCGTTCCGATGCCGCACATTGCAGTATCCGATCGTTGCCAGATTGTAATGCCGTACCATATTCTTTTTGATCAGTATGAAGAGGAGCGCTTGGGTAAGGCATCCTTCGGATCTACCAAGTCCGGTATTGCTCCGTTCTATTCTGACAAGTATGCCAAGGTTGGCTATCAGGTCAGCGAGTTATTCGATGATGACATTCTTCGCGACAAGGTGGTTCGTACCTGCGAGCAGAAGAATGTATTGTTAGAGCATTTGTATCACAAGCCATTGCTTGATCCGGAAGAGTTGCTTGCAACCTTACATGAGTATCGCGATATGATTGCTCCTTATGTATGTGATGTTTCTACTATGTTGTGGAATGCAATTAAGGAAGGTAAGAACATTCTGTTAGAGGGCCAGCTTGGTACCTTGAAGGATCCGGATCACGGTATCTATCCAATGGTTACTTCTTCCTCTACCTTAGCTGCTTACGGTGCAATCGGTGCAGGTCTTCCACCATACGAGATCAAGCAAATCGTTACCGTATGTAAGGCTTATTCCTCTGCTGTTGGAGCAGGTGCTTTCGTTAGTGAGATTTTCGGTGATGAAGCAGATGAGTTACGTCGTCGCGGTGGTGATGGCGGTGAGTTCGGTGCAACCACCGGTCGTCCACGCCGTATGGGTTGGTTCGACTGCGTGGCTTCTAAGTACGGATGCCGTATGCAGGGTACCACAGACGTAGCATTTACTGTATTGGATGTTCTGGGATACTTAGATGAGATTCCGGTATGTGTCGGATACGAAATCGATGGAGAAGTCACCACAGACTTCCCGGTAACTTCCAAGCTTGAGAAGGCGAAGCCGGTATTGAAGACATTACCTGGCTGGAAGACAGATATTCGTGGTATTAAGAACTACGAGGATCTTCCGGAGAACTGCCGCAATTACATCGAGTTTATTGAAGAGCAGATTGGATTCCCGATTACTATGGTTTCCAACGGACCTGGACGTGACGATATCATCTATCGTAAGTCCGCTTTATAAGAGTCTGAATCCCCAAATCATGAATTTAGATTCGTGGTTTGGGGTTTTTTATGTCCAAAATGCTGTGATTGTTCACAAGTATTTCACAATTAAGTACTAGAATGAGTGCGTTTGAGAAACGAATATTAGGAGGATAGAGACGTGGTTGAGGTAAAAAATCTGACCAAACGTTACGGGGCGAAGACGGCAATTGAGAATATCTCTTTTACGGTAGAGCCCGGTAAAATCTACGGACTGCTTGGACCAAACGGTGCCGGCAAGTCTACCACCATGAATATTATGACGGGGTATTTGGCTGCCACCAGCGGAGAAGTACTGATTGACGGCCATGACATTTTTAAGGATGCCATTGCTGCTAAGAAGAATATCGGATATCTTCCGGAGATTCCGCCATTGTATTTGGATATGACCGTTGAGGAGTATCTGAAGTTCGTGGCAGAATTGAAGGGCGTTCCGAAGAAGCGTCGTGCAGATGAGGTGATTGATGTGTTGGAAAAAACACAAACCACCGGTGTATGCGGTAAGCTGATTCGTAATCTTTCCAAGGGCTATCGTCAGCGTGTAGGCTTAGCTCAGGCGTTGATTGGAGATCCGGAAGTCATTATTTTAGACGAGCCGACGGTTGGCTTGGATCCGAAACAGATTACGGAAGTAAGAGAATTGATCTGTTCCTTGAAGGAAGATCACGCAGTGATTTTGAGCTCACATATTCTTTCCGAGATTAGTGAAGTGTGTGACCATGTATTTATCATTTCCCAAGGTAAGCTGGTCTTAAGTGATACCACACAGAACCTGCCGTTGCATCTTCACAGTGCACAGTCCATTGATATCGTTGGACAGGGGGATGTGGAAGCTGCGAAGGCTGCCTTGTTGGAATTGCCACATGTCGCTTCCGTAGATGGAGAAGCCTTAGAGAAGAATATGGGACATTTGGTTGTTACTGCAGATTCCCATGAAGATATCCGTGCAGAAGTATCTACCGTTTTGGCAGGTGCGGGTTTTGCAATCTTTGAGATGAAAGAAGTGGGACAGTCCTTAGAGGATGTCTTCCTTCAGATGACGGCAGATACGTACGCTACGGAAGAAACCGAAGAAACAGAGGAGGAGACAGAAGATGACAGCAATATTTAAGCGAGAGTTTCGCGCTCTGTTTTGTAATGTAACCGGATGGATTTTTGTTGGGGTAATTATGGCATTCTACGGCTTGTATTTTACCTTATATCAGTTGATACAGGGCTACGGTAGTATTGGCTATACTTTGGGCGGTATTGTGTTTGTTATGCTGCTTACGGCACCGATTCTTACCATGCGCATCTTCTCTGAAGAACGGAAGAATAAGACAGACCAGCTGATTATGACAGCACCGGTATCCACCATGAAGATTGTCCTTGGCAAGTATTTCGCCCTGGCTGCAACCTTTACCATTTGCGTGGGATTGATGGCGTTGTCCCCATTGCTGTTATCCTTCTTTGGGGAAGTGCCGTTTAAGACCGGATATGTAGCGCTTCTTGGTTTTTATTTTTATGGTTTAACCTGTCTTGCAATCGGTATGTTTGCTTCTTCTTTGACAGAGAATCAGCTGATTAGTGCGGTATTATCCTTTGTGCTGTTGTTCCTAGGGTATGTCATGACGAATCTTACCAATATGATTTCCTCTACCGGTAATCTGTTGACGAAGGTTTTGAATTGCTATGATTTATACACGCCACTGAACGATTTCCTTGGCGGCAACTTGAATCTGGTGAACTTGGCTTACTATATTTCCGTTATTTTGCTGTGTCTGTTTTTGACCTATGAGGGCATTCAGAAACGCAGATGGAGTGTAAGCTCCCGTAAGATCAGTTTCTCCGTATTTAGTAGTGTGACCTTTGTCCTTGGTCTTGTGATTATTGTACTTTTGAATGTAGGAGTACGTGCAATTCCGTCTACCTATACGGCATTGGACTTTACTGAGACCGGTCTGTATTCCTTAAGTGATACCTCCAAGGAATACCTAAAGACATTGGATCAGGATGTGACCTTGTATTATTACAATACCAAGTCTGCTTCCGATGATACGGTGAAGAAGCTTCTTACCAACTACAAGACAGCTTCTAAGCATATTAAGGTGAAGTATGTAAATCCAACCACCAATCCGGATTTTGCTTCCCAGTTCAATGAGGAAAAAATCAATTCCGACAGTGTTGTAGTTGCAACAGAAAATGCACATAAGGTGATTGCGTATAATCAGTTGTATGAACTTACCACAGATTACAGTTCTATGAGCTATGTACCAACGGGATTTGACGGTGAGGGACAGATTACCTCTGCAATTCATTATGTGACTTCCGAAGACCGACCGGTGGTATATACCTTAAGCGGACACAACGAGACAGAGCTTGGTGGCTCTTTTTCGGATGCTTTAAGTAAGGCTAACATTGATGTGGAGAATCTGAACTTCCTGGCAGCGGACGGTGTACCGGATGATGCGGATGTGCTGATGATTCATGCTCCCCAGATGGATTTTTCCAACGATGATGTAACGAAGCTGGAGTCATACTTAGATGCCGGCGGTCAGTTGATTGTGACGTTGGATTTTAAGAGTGTGAATGATCTTCCGAAGTTTACAGCAGTTCTGGAAAAATACGGAATTACGGTTAAGAACGGAATTGTAGCAGAAGGAGATTCGGATGCTTATTACCAGAGTCAGTACTATTTGTTGCCGACCGTAAGTGGAGATGAAGTAAACGGCGATTTGGCCGGAAGCCTGTCGGTATTTGTTCCGTTGTCTTTGGCCTTTGGTTATGAGGACAAGGAAGGCTTTACTTACACACCGCTGATGACAAGCTCCGAGGAGTCGTATC
>JAEEGI010009919.1_pt1 | contig 20771 bp, 13 predicted proteins | sample 8958751 | NCBI WGS metagenome assembly JAEEGI01 (sample SAMN16246545, study PRJNA631951) | gut metagenome | biome: gut microbiome; feature: rumen; material: KS-attached | host: Bos | place: Iran: Karaj | collected 2018-10 | reverse complement strand
GGCCAGATGAATCCGTCCTTGTCGTCGATGCCGTTCTTGGAGATCTCCTTGATACCTGCGTCGTACATGGCTTTCATGAAGGAGTTGCCGTAGTCGAAGAAGTAGGTTCCTCTGGCTGTAAGTTCCTTAATGGCGTGATAGTGTCTGTGAAGGGTCTTGTCAACTTCCTTGCAGAACTTCTCTCTGTCCTCGTGAAGGAGCTTCGTTCTCTCTTCGAAGGTCATTCCCACCGGGCAGTATCCGCCGTTGTAGACGTTGTGGCAGGATGTCTGGTCGCTGAGAAGATCGATGTGGAAGTTTCTTTCAACGGCAGCTTCCAGAAGATCTACGATGTTGCCGTGATATGCGATGGAGATGGATTCCTTGGCTGCAAGCTTCTCGTTGGCGAGAGCGAAGACCTTGTCAAGGTCGGACTCGATAACGTCTACCCAGCCCTGGTCATGTCTGGTCTCGATCCTGGAGAGGTCGACTTCAGCAAAGATTCCAACTGCGTTGGCGATGTTGGCAGCCTTGGGCTGAGCTCCGGACATTCCGCCGAGACCGGAGGATACGAAGGTGTGTCCTGTAAGGTCTCCGTCCTGGGGGATTCCCAGTTCCTTACGTCCTGCGTTCAGGATGGTGTTGAATGTTCCGTGAACGATGCCCTGGGGTCCGATGTACATCCAGCCGCCTGCTGTCATCTGGCCGTAGTTTGCAACGCCCATTTCTTCGGCGACTTCCCAGTCATCCAGGTTGTCATACATGCCGATCATCATGGAGTTGGTGATGATGACACGGGGTGCGTCGGGCTTTGAGGGGAACAGTCCGAGAGGATGTCCTGACTCAACTACCAGTGTCTGATCCTCTGTCAGCTCTTCAAGATACTTCTTGATGAGTCTGTACTGAAGCCAGTTCTGGCAAACCTGACCTGTCTCACCGTAGGTCACCAGTTCATAGGGGTAGAGGGCTACCTCGAAATCCAGGTTGTTGTCGATCATTACCTGGAAAGCCTTGCCGGCCAGGCATTTGCCCTTGTATTCGTTGATGGGCTTGCCGTAGATCCTGCCTTCAGGTCTGTATCTGTAAGCGTAGATCCTGCCTCTTGTTGTGAGCTCTTCCATGAACTCAGGAGCAAGCTTCTCGTGAAGTTCTTCGGGAACGTATCTGAGAGCGTTCTTAAGAGCGATCCTTGTCTGAGCCTTCGTAAGTCTGAAGCCTCTGTCCGGAGCGCGGCGGATGCCTTCCTGGAACTCAGGGTAGTCGGGATATTCGTTTCCCAGCTGGATGGTCATTGCTCCCCTGATCTCTTCGTTTGTTAACATACTATTCAACCTCCTAGTTTGCCGGTGCAAAACATCCGGTCAGGATGTTTTGGGCCGGTATCAGAAATATCTGACGGGTGCCCGGGAACTCCCCGGACACCCACATTTGACCTGTTTAGATCAGTTCTACGACCTTCTCTACAGCCTCAAGGATGGAGTTGTTCTTGACCATCTCGTCGAACTGCACCAGCTGATCGTGCATGATGATGTCTTCCTCTACCGGAGGAATGGTCTGACGGATGAAGTCATAGGCTGCTCTCGTTCCGGGAGCGAGGTTGTCGATGACCGGATCACCCAGTTCCTGTCTCAGCCAGATGGCCTGAGCTGCAGTTGAAAGCTCGATTCCCAGCACCTTCTGTGCGTTGTCCAGTACCATGGCCGCAGTACGTGCGGATGTGGCTCCCATGGAGACTATGTCTTCCTGGTTGGCTGATGTCGGGATGGAGTCGACTACTGACGGATGAGCGTAGATCTTGTTCTCGGATACCATGGATGCTGCGCAGTACTGTGCGATCATGTAGCCGTTGTTCAGTCCGCCGTTCTTTACGAGGAACGTGGGAAGTCCTTCGGACATTGCGCCGTTCAGCATTCTGTCCTGACGTCTCTCGGAGATGTCAGCCAGCTCTGCCAGAGCCATCTTGAGGAAGTCGAAGGCCATTGCCATGGGCTCGCCGTGGAAGTTGCCGCCGGAGATAGCTTCGTCCTCGTCCGGGAATACGATCGGGTTGTCTGTTACGGAATTGATCTCGATGGATACTGCCTTCCAGACGTAGTTGATGGCGTCACGGCATGCACCGTGTACCTGGGGGATACATCTCTGTGAATAGGGATCCTGGACCTTGTTGGGGTTGGTCCATGTTGCGTTGCCGGAACCTTCGAGAAGCGCTCTCATGTTGGCTGCGCAGTCGATCTGTCCCTGATGGGGTCTCAGAAGATGTGTCTTCGGGTCGTAAGCCTTCCTTACTGCGTGAAGAGCCTCGCCTGTCATTGCGCCGGCGATGTCGGCGATCTTCATGAGGTTGACTGCATCCCAAAGTGTGTTCAGGCCTACAGCTGTCAGCATCTGTGTGCCGTTGTTCAGTGCGAGACCTTCCTTGGAGGCCAGCTCTACGGGAGTAAGTCCCTCAGCGTCGAAAGCCTTCTGGGCGTCTACGATCTCACCCTTATATTCGACCTTGCCCATTCCGATGAGTCCAAGGGCGATGCAGGAAAGAGGCGCAAGGTCTCCGGATGCTCCCACTGATCCTTTCTCGGGAACAAGGGGATGGATCCCGGCATTAAGCATGTCGACCAGTGTCTGAACTGTGGAAAGCCTGATGCCTGAGTTGCCGTGTGCCAGGGAGTTGGCTCTGAGGAGCATGGCTGCTCTGACGTACTTGGTCTCATAGTTGTTTCCAAGGGAACAGGTGTGGCTCATGATCAGGTTCTTCTGAAGCTGAGCTGTCTCTTCTGTGGAGATGGATACGTTGGCAAACTTGCCGAATCCGGTAGTAAGCCCGTATACTACGGCCTTGTCGGCTACCTTCTTCTCAACGTATGCTCTCGCCTTGTTGATAGCTTCCTTGGCATCGTCTGCGATCTCGACCTTCTCATAGTTCCTGCAGACTCTGATGACTTCTTCGATCGTTAAGTCTCTTCCATTGATAATAACTGCCATTTCATTCTCTCCGTTTCTTGTTCGCTGCGTTACGCGCCCCAGGGCCAGTCTCCATGCGGCAGCTCAACGCCGCGTACAAATAATTATAAAGATAATTGAATAAATATAGATGATGTAAAACTTGGATCTCTCCGCATTCATTATACCTCAGGCGGGCTTTGCGTTCAAGGTCAAATTGGCCGGAGACTCTTGATCGGATAGGGTCTCTGGATCTCCAATGCAAAAAATCCGGTCGACTTTGTCAATATGTTTCCTATTTTTTCACGCTTTATCGCGTTAGTGTGTTACTTGCATAAAACAAGACGGTTTATGCATCCTGCGCATATCATATTTTGCGCTGAATAATATACATTTTAGGAACAATGCCTGATTTGAGTGCATTTTGAGCGGGGCCCAATTAAAATGCATTAACGTTTCAATAATTTATTGCCTTTACACAGATAAAGTGCTAAAATATGAGACACGAAAGCAAACGCGGCTCGAACCGCGATGTTTTTAGCAATTATTTTATCCGTTACAGTTTGTTTGAAAAAGAAGAAAGGAACAACTATGAAAAAAGTACTTGTAGTATTCTTCTCACTGCTTCTGGTCTTCCTGATGATCCCCGTTCTGCCCACAACGGCATATGCGGACACGGGATTTGACGGAGCAGCTTATCTGAAGGCTTTTACAGCCAATGGAGGTTTCGAACTTGAAACAGCCGAAAAAGCCGTTAAGGTTCCCGGCTCAGCCACCCGTGGCACTCCCAAGTTTACTAAGCCCGGCACCATAACACTCGACGAGTGGCAGACTGAAGCTTTCGTCGACAAAGCTTCTCTTCCTCTCACCGGATGGGTCACTGTAGACAACGACGGAGACGGCTATTCCTGGATGTATGGCAGCGATTATGCTCCCATCTTCACATCTCTGGATGGAGATGACGGCGATTGCGCTATTTCTGCTTCCTATGTCAACGGCTGGGGCGCACTGATGCCCGACAACTGGCTGATCAGCCCTGCCATCAGTGTTCCTGCAGGCAAGCAGCTTCAGTTCTTCGTTACAGCACAGGATCCCAGCTATGCAGCAGAGCACTATGAAGTGCTCATCAGCACAACGTCTCAGACAGATCTGGACTCCTTCACGGCAGTCTACACTGATACTGTCAAGGTCGGCCGTAAGTATGAGGCCCACACTGTTGATCTTGCTGATTATGCAGGCAAGACCATATATGTTGCATTCCGCCACTGCGACTGCACAGACATGTACTGGTTCCTTCTTGACGGCATTGGTCTCTCTGCAGCAGGAAGCGATCCCAAAGCTCCCGCACCTCTTGACCCGAGAGCAAGACTTGTCAGGATCAAGGGCAAGAATCGTTATGAGACTTCCATCGCTATCGCCAAGCAGTTCCTGTTCGATGGCGGATACGCCGGATATCCCAACGTAATCATCTCCACAGGAGACAACTTCGCAGATGCTCTTGCAGGCGCTGCACTGTCAGCAGAATTTTCTGCTCCCATCATCCTGGTAAGCGATAAGGTTCCCGCCTCTCTCGACGCGGCTATGGATTTCATAGACGAATGGGTCGATCTCGACAAAGGAACCGCATTCATTCTGGGCGGCAAGGGTGCTGTGCCCGAGTCGGTGGAAGGAATGCTGGATGATCTTGGAATCGCATACGAGAGATTTGCAGGAAAAGGCAGATACGAAACCAACCTCATGGTTCTTGAGAGACTCGTAGATGAAGAGGCTCTTTCCGCAGGCAATCATCCGCTCTTCTTCTGTGACGGAACCAACTGGCCCGATGCAGCAACAGCTGCCGGAACAGGTATCCCCATGATGCTCGTAGCCAAGACAGGTCTCAATGAAGATCAGATCGACTTCATGGACAGCTTAGGCGCGCCCCTGATCACCGTGGTCATCGGTGGAACAGGCGCGGTTTCCGCAGAAACTGCAGCTCAGCTCGAGCCGTATACTATTCCCGATGAATTAGAAGAATTTGACGGCGTTTGGAGAATATTCGGCAAAGACAGAGCAGCGACTGCTGTAGCTTTAGCTGAGAATGTATTCGAGGCTCCCGAAGGTGTCATCTTCGCTTACGGTGCTAACTACCCCGACACCATCGCAGGTGGTTTCCTTGGTGCTTACATGGGACTGCCTATCCTTTACGGAGACGGCAATGCCCCGAATTCCTACGTAGCGGCGGATGGTCCTTACCTTGAAGAGCTCGGACTTTCCTTCGCTTACATCCTGGGAGGAAAGGGTCTGGTCTCCTATGAGTTTGCAAACGATCTGCTTCAGCCCTACGTTCCCGAGGCGTAACTGACAATTGAATCATTTTAAAGGCAGCCTTCGGGCTGCCTTTTGTTTTACCTCAAACCGTTGTCCCCTGCGCTAAAAGAATGCTATAATATGAAATAAAGGTGCGGCGCCGCCGCACCCAATCACTACGTATCCGCTACCGAGTTGATATATGAGAAAGGAGCATCCATGAAAAAAGTACTGTTAACATTCCTGTCTTTGCTTCTGGTATTCCTGATGGTGCCCGTCGTGCCAGATGCCGCATACGCTGATGACGCGTCTGCATATGACGAGGCTCTTATAAAGGCTTTGCAAAGCGGCGGTGATTTCTTTGGTAACGTTACTGCATCCAAGGTCCCCGGCGCCCCCGGAATCAAGTCGCCCGGAGCAAAGGCACCACTTACACCTGTTGAGATCAAGACAAACAGCTTCCACGATTCGACTCTTCCGGACAACGGCTGGATCGCGCTGGATGCAGACGGAGACGGACACACCTGGTTATATGCACGGGACTACTCTCCTACATTTCTTTCTCTCTCCGGGACTGACGGTGAATGCATCTCTTCAGCATCATACATCAATGATATCGGAGCTCTGACCCCGGACAACTGGCTCATAAGTCCTGCCGTTCAGGTGCCTGCGGGCAAGCAGCTCAACTTCTACGTCATCGGTCAGGACCGGAATGACTTCGCTGAACATTACGGCGTATATGTCAGTACCACATCCCAGACCGATCCTTCCACCTTCACGGAGCTGTACACCGGCACCGTCACAAACGGAGCAAATGCCGGCTTCGAAGTGCACAGCGTGGACCTGTCCGCATATGCAGGCAAGACCGTATATTTAGCTTTCCGCCACTTTGACTGCACAGATCAGTTCTGGCTCGATCTCGACGGCGTAGGCCTCGGCAATGCCGGAGAAACTCCGCCCCCGGTACCGCCCAGCATCATAAGGGTCAAGGGATCTGACCGTTACGCCACCTCCATTGCGGTGGCCGAGCAGTTGCTCAAAGATGCCGGTGCCACCCAGTTCCCCAACGCAATCATAGCCACGGGAGATGACTTCCCTGATGCTCTGGCAGGAAGCAGCCTGTCTACTGCCGTGGGGGCCCCCATACTTCTCGTGAGCAGCAAGAAACCCTCTTCCATAGATGACGCCATGGCTTTCATCAAGGACTATGTCAAGCCAAGCGGGGTAGTGGTCATACTGGGAGGAAAGGCTGCAGTGCCCGAAAGTGTGGAGAGCCGGCTCATGGCCCTGGGATATGGTCCCGCGGATTCCTACCCGGGATTTCTGCTCAGACTTGCGGGAAAGAACAGATATGAGACCAATCTTGAGGTCCTCTATGTCCTTGCTAATTCCATCAGTTTTCCTAAAATTATGCTCATTTGCGACGGGACTAACTGGCCGGATGCAGCCACAGCTTCAGCCGTAGGTCTGCCGATCATGCTTATTTCGAAGGCCGGTCTCAATGATGATCAGAAGTCATGTCTCGACTTCCTGGCGGATGAGTATGAAATTGCTGTCGATGTCATCGGAGGAAAGGGAGCGATATCCGAAGAGATACTCCAGACGCTGGATCCCTACGATCCCATAAGGGTCGCCGGGGCCAACAGGGCCGAAACCGCTGTGGCCGTCGCAGATCATTACTTCGGTTCAGATCCAAAGCGGGTCACCTTTGCATATGGCGGCAACTTCCCGGACTGCATTTCCGGAGGATTCCTTGCGCGCTACATGGAGGCGCCCATCCTTTACGGCGACAGCAAGGTCCCGAAGCCATACGCGGATGCAGACGCCCCCTACATCGCTTACTGCGGTGCGTATTCCGCATACGTCCTGGGCGGAGCGTCACTGATCTCTGACCAGTTCGTCACCGATCTTCTCATTGTGAACGCACCGTCGTAATTTATCCTCAAAAGAATTACAAAAAACAGCCCTCCGGGGCTGTTTTTTTGCGCAAAACACGGAAATACAGGTCTAAGCTTTCCAAAAGCCGTTGTCTCTGTCGATTTAAAGTGCTAAAATGTACACACAGGACGAGGGGCATCTCCCGCAGTCCGCCGCAATCATTCCTTCCGTTATCACCTCTCAACAGAAAGGAGCTATCATGAAACGTTGCAGCAAAACACTTGCTTTGGTTTTCTCCCTTCTTCTGATCGTCATGATGATACCGGCACTGCCCGGCGCAGCATATGCTGACGATTCCCCGTCAGTTCAGCCGGTGGAGTCGAAGGCAGAAGTGGCTGAGGACCAGACTCCCATGGTATATCTTGACCGCGAGGCAAGAAGGCTGAATCAGATAATCAGCAGGCTTTCGCCGACTCCGGTCAGTGAGCCTGCGCCGGAACAGACAGGCGACGCCAAAGCCCCCATCCAGCTGGGCAGCGTAGAACTGGACACAAACACTCCTGTCGCAGCCACATATTTGTCTTCTTGGGTCAAAGATGAAAACGGCAGCTATGTTGATCCCAACGATGTGGGCTGTACCTGGTACTATGGTTCTTCCGGCAACTGGACGACCATCCCTGAGATCCCCAGCGATATCGGCGATCACGTCATACTCGTCCCGGCAGACGCAGTCGGCAAACAGATCCGTATCGTGGTCACTCCCAAAAGCAGCAGTCAGTATACCGGAACCGTTACCAAAACCACCGGTAATGTCATCCCATGTCACCTCGATGCGGTCGAGGTCTCCGCACTGGGTTACGGCTTCTTCGTTGGCAGTGAGCTCTATCCATACGCCATCTGCAAGGTGGGCAGTCAGGATTACTACATCGATGACAACTACATCCACTATGACTACTATTTCGGCGAGGGCAACTCCTGGACTCAGTTCCCCCAGGGCGACTATAACTGGTATTCATACATCCCCTTTGAGGCGGAAGGTAAATTCATCAAGGTCATCGCTTACGTAATGGCCGAACAGGATACCGTACTGGGCGGTCCCGCAACTGTCATATCCGATCAAAGAGTCTGGGTGATTCCTTTTGATGAATTCTTCCACGATGAAACCGTTCCTTCAGGGTGGATCGCAATGGATATGGACGGAGACGGATATACCTGGGAAGCCATGACGGGCACTACCTATCTGTCTCTGTCAGGCCAGGACGGACTGTGCATCTCATCCGCCTCCTGGAACGGCAGTTATGGGAATCTGAAGCCCGACAACTGGCTGATCAGCCCCGCCATCCACGTTCCTCCCTATGCGTTGCTGAAGTGGTACGCCACCGCCAGTTTCTCTCCAGACTGCTATGAGAACTACGATGTATACATAGGTGAGGGAGTCGGTCTCGACGTGACCACATGGACCCCCGTTTTCGGCGAGACCCTGGCGGAAGCAAACAACTATAAGGTCCACAGCGTGAGCCTCAACGCCTACGCAGGAAAAAATATACACATCGCCTTCCGTCACCACGATTGCGAGGGCCAGCTCAGGCTTCTCCTGGACGGCGTTTCCATCGACAGCCCGCTCATAAGAGTTTCCGGCAAGACCCGTTATGACACGTCCATCGACGTGGCCAACAGATACCTCTCACTCTTGGGAACAAACAAGCTCCCATTGATCTTCGTGGCCACAGGCGATGATTTCCCGGACGCACTTGCAGGCAGCGTGGCTTCCTGCAGATATGGGGCACCCATTCTTTTGATCAGCCCCAAGTCAGTTGCATCGCAGGAGAAAGCCCTGAACTACATCGAAAACCACCTGTCCGACAGCGGAGGCGTGGTCTTCATTGGCGGAAAAGGTGCGGTTCCTCAGTCCTTCGAGAACCGGATCTCCGAGATGATTAATGATCCATACCGTCCCGGTACGTTTATGGACAGGGTATCCGGTAAGGACAGATATGATACGAATCTTAAGTTGCTCAAGCAGATAGGCTACGCCGGAGAAGCCCCGCTTCTGGTCTGTGACGGCACCAACTATGCCGATGCGGCGACAGCTTCGGCCACGGGACGTCCGGTGCTCCTGGTGGGCAAGAACGGTCTGACCGCAGATCAGGTACAGTATCTCAACGAACTGGGCAAGGTGAAGATCTACGTCATAGGCGGCAAGGGTGCCGTCAGCGAAGACGTATTCAACACCCTCAAGGCCTACGATACCTACGGTAAGCCCGCAAGGCTCTCAGGCCCCAACAGAGCAGAGACCGCAGTCGAGGTGGCAAAGGTATTCTTCGCGGATTCAGGTCTCAGGACCGTGGTGTTCGCCTACGGCGGCAACTTCCCCGACTGCATAGCGGGAGGACTCCTTGCCAACTATATGCAGGCTCCCATTCTTTACGGAGACAACGGCACCTCGCCTTCGTACGTCAATGCCAACACTCCGTATTTCGAGAGCCACAACTATATTGGAAGAGCCTTCATCCTGGGCGGAGCATCCCTGGTGTCCGACAAGTTCGCCATGGATCTGGTCCAGATCAACTTCCATGGATAAGCTCTGACTGAATATCAGACGATTTAAGGCGGCCCCGTCAGGGGCCGTCTTTTTGCGTGGCCAGGCAGTGTCCGGAGGGGGTGTTTTGCGCTTTCGGGGGAAATGTGGTAAAATGACTACGTATAAGCCGTTTTTTCACGAACAACAGAGAGGATTTTATGAAGAATTACGAAAACAAAAAATTCCGCCCTGCCAACGTTTTGATCATATTGATACTTATCGTTTCCATGGTCACGGGTTACTCCGCATGGACTCTGTCACCGCTCTCAGGCGGCAGCGGAGCGGCATATGCGGATGATATCATCTACAGAGAGGCCGACGTAACCACCCCGGGAAGCGGCTGCGTCCTGGCCTACGTGAAGTGCAACTTCATCTCCAGCCCCAAGGCGGATCTGCTCAACAAGATCAACGCCATCCGCTACGAGGCCTGCGCCCAGGGCATGCCCGATCCCCGGAACACGTCCAGACGGCTGACCCTCAGCGACTATGTGCCCCTCAAATGGTCCAACACCCTGGAATACATGGCTCAGATCAGGGCCTGCGAGGTTGGTCTCTACAGATCCCACTCCAGACCCGGCGGCAGGTTCAGCTACGGCAGCATGACCTACAACGGCATCACCACCCTTAACGAATGTCTTGCCTGGAAGGGCGGTGCGGACATCCCCACAGGCATCAACATGTGGTACGCCGAGAAGGGCTCCTGGGCCGGCGGCTCATGGGGCGGCACGTCCCACTACAGGGCGATGATCAACCCCAACTACACATACGTCGGTTTCTCGGGTTTCCCCGGCGGCTGGAACACCATTGTTGCAGAGTTCACATCAGGTTCGGGCTACGACGAGAGCCAGATCGACAGTTCAAAGACCATATATCAGGCCATTGAGATCAAGACCAGCAGCATAACCTCCTTCGGAGTGGACGCCGCCCTTACTCTGGTGAACGGCAAGCCCACCAAGCCGGGAATGACTGCGACTACGTCCTACACCAATACATATTCCGTGATCCCACACTACAACATCAGTTCCACGCCGGCGAACCCCGCCATCGCAACTGCCAACGGCAAGGGCTACGTGACCGCAAAAGACTGCGGCACCACCAATATCACCTTCACCTTTGCGGGGCGCAGCGCTGTCTGCGCGGTGACCTCCTACTACAGCACCATCGTGCCCAAGGAGCTCATCAAGAGGATCTACGGCCATGACCGCTACGACACAGCCATGGCTCTGGCCAAAGAATATCTGAGCCTCTCCGGCCAGTCCAAGTTACACGAGGTCATAGTGGCCAACGGCGACCAGTTCCCGGACGCTCTCTCAGGAAGCACCCTTTCCATTGCCGATGGCGCCCCAACCCTGCTGGTATCCAATTTCCAGTACGTCCAGGACAAGGTAGAGGCCTACATCAAGTCAAACGTGGAACCCGGCGGCCTGGTATACATTCTGGGCGGCACCGGTGCGGTGCCCCAGGCCTTCGCCGACAAACTGATGGATGCGGGCTTTGAGGTAGTACGTTTCTCCGGAACCGACCGCTACTTCACCAACCTGTCCATACTTCAGGGTGTGAACCTGGGAGAAGAGCTTTTGGTCTGCTGCGGGACCGACTATCCCGACGCTGCAGCAGCTGCTGCCACGGGAAGGCCGGTACTGCTCGTGGGAGGCTCATCCCTGACCGAACAGCAATTGAATTTCCTGGGCAGCATCGAGCCGAAGCAAGTATACATAATAGGCGGCACCGGTGCGGTATCCGCCGCCATTGAAGAACAGATCCGACCCTACGCCAGCTCTGTCACCAGACTCAAGGGGTCCAACAGGGCCGAGACTGCCGTCGCTGTGGCCAGGGAATTCTTCCCCTCACAGCTGAATGCAGTGGTATTCGCCTACGGAGGCAACTTCCCCGACTGCATAGCGGGAGGACTTTATGCCAACGCTCTGGTGGCTCCCATACTCTACGGTTACCCGGCCCAGAACTTCCTGGATCCTGCCAGGGCATACATCAAGTCTGTGGGCGCCAAGGGCGCTTACGCACTGGGCGGAGACTGGTTCGTGACCAACTGTTTCGTTGGCCACGCCTTCAACTGAGGGGCCCCGTGAAGACCCTTGAAATTCCTCAAAAAAGTTCTTGCATTGTATCTTTTGCATGAGTATAATGGTAGAGCACGAGTCTAACCGTGCGATCTCTGCTTAGGCCTCAAGCCTAAGCCGTTAAGTCCACAGAGAAAGGAGAAAGACATGACAAAATATGAAGTAATGTTCATTATCGATCCTGCTTTAGAAGACGAAAAGAAAGACGCGACAATCGAAACAGTTAAGGAGATCATCGCGGCTGATGGAGTAGTCGGCGAAACAGATGTCTGGGGAATGAGAAAACTTGCATATCCGATTCAGAAGAAGTCAGAAGGCTACTATGTAGTCGTCGAGTTCGAAGGCAATCCCACACTGCCGAAGGAATTGGACAGAAGGCTCAGAATTTCCGACAACGTAATGAGACACATCATCGTCGCGAAAGACGAGAAATAAGTGAGGTAACACATGAACAGCGTTGTACTTATCGGAAGACTGACGAGAGACCCTGAAGTCAGATACACGAGCCAGAGCCAGATGGCTGTATGCTCATTCACCATCGCCATTGACAGGCCCAGCCGTCAGGGCGAGGAGAGAAAGGCTGACTTCCCGAGGATCACAGTATTCGGCAAGCAGGCCGAGAACTGCGAGAAGTTCCTCAAGAAGGGCAGAATGGTTGGCATCCAGGGAAGAATCCAGACCGGAAGCTATACCAACAAGGACGGTGTAACCGTTTACACCACAGACGTCATCGCTGACAGAGTAGAATTCCTGGAATGGGGAGACAGAGAGAACAGAAGAGACAACGGTTTCGACTCCGGCTATCAGTCCCAGAGCGAACCCAAGGATGACTTCACACCCGAAGGCTTCACAGCCATCGAAGAGGACATCCCGTTCTGACCCCTTCCGCTAAAGAGAGGAGATAAGAAACATGTACGAGAAGAGAAGCAGCAATCGTCCTACCGGCATGAGAAGGAAAAAGGTTTGCCAGTTCTGCGCTGACAAGGCCGAGACCATCGACTACAAGGACGTTGAGAAGCTTAGAAAGTACGTGACCGAAAGAGGCAAGATCCTTCCCAAGAGGATCACAGGAACATGCTCCATGCATCAGAGAGCTGTCACAACAGCTATCAAGAGAGCTAGAACCGTTGCGCTTCTTCCCTACGTAGCAGAGTAAGCTTCCAAAGAGCGAAACAATGACCCCGCGCCGATGCGCGGGGTTTTTCATTGGGGTGATGGAGGCAGGGCGGCGCGGGTGGCGCGGCGTGGCGCCGTAGATAGGCCCTCGTCGAGGGGGCTGCCGCTCGCTGCGGGTAGGTTTTTGTACGAAAACAGGCCCTGGACAGCATTTTTTGTCCTGGTCCCTTGAGGATTACTGTACGGATCACGTTTTTCGAAAATGTACAGTAAAGAAACCTCATTTTCCATGTGTTCAGGGCTGATTTGAGTTGATGATCATCGCCTGCCATGATTATCTTACTGTATAAAACTGATTTTTTGATCTTGTACAGTAAAAGATGGATCTCTTTACTGTATGGATATGACTTTTGGGAATCATACAGTAAAACCAGTTGACATAATTCTCAAAGACGGGCCCCCGGGAGGGCCTAGGCAAAAAAATCCCTGCGGGCTGGGTTTTATCCTCGCTCCATCAGGGACCTTTTGTCTTTTATTGTATTTTACAGTCCTGCCCTTATGATCTCCTCTATCCTGTCCGGCAGCTCCGCCAGTTCCTTGCGGCTCAGCCCAGCGGTCTCCACGGGCGGATGAACGATCAGTCTCAGGGATTCGTTCTCCATGACGTTTCCGGTCTCTTCGTAGAGCTTGTAGGATCCGGATACGGTGATGGGAAGCACCGGGCATCCCGCCTTGGTGGCAAGTTTCAGGCTGCCCGCCTTGAACTCGCCCATCTCCGGGCCGCGGCTCCTGGTGCCTTCCGGGAATATGGCCATGGAAAATCCCTGCTTCACCAGTTCCACGCCCTCCGCTATGGTCCTCAGCGACGCTCTGGCATCCCCTCTGTCTATGAGGAGGCCCCTTATCCTCAGTATCCATTTGTTGAACACCGGGATCTTGTCCAGCTCGGCCTTTGCCACGAAGCCCAGCTGGAAGGGCATTATGCTGAAGATCGCCGGAATGTCCACGTAGCTCTGGTGGTTGGATATGACCACCACCGGGCCTGCCGCAGGCAGGTTCTCCGCGCCTTCCACTTCAACGGTCCAGCCGAATCTGTCCAGGACCATGTGGCTCCACTCTTGCTCCAGCTGATAGATTAGTGCTTTTTCTTCTTCGGTTTTTCCTTCTGCCTTGAGGCGGTCCAGGGGCTTTGCGTACTTGCCCACGGCAAGCACCGTGCCGGCCACCTTTCCAAGGGCTCCTATTGTCTTTAATGATTTCATGGGTACATTATATCACGGAAGGGGCCTCTTTGGGGCGGGATTTTTCGCCGGTCCGGAGCCCGCAGTGCAAAAAACAAAACGCGGCCCCGGGCGCCTCAGCGCCACGGGACCGCAAGGGTGGGCCTATAACTGGATCTGCTTCTCGTAATACGGCAGGATCGCCACCTCCAGATTGCCGTTTCTCTCCCTCAGCTTGTCCAGGAACTGCTTTTCCTGAGAGCCGTCCTTCATCTTGATCCTGAAGGACAGTTTGAACAGCGAACCCATGGCCGTGGTCTTGACTCCGTCGGGCTCGTGGTAGGAAAGATAACTGTCGAATATGTCATCGAAGACAGTGACGTAATCCAGGGACTCCGGGATCGTCACCTTCAGGAGCCGTTCGCCGCCCCCGCCATGCTCGAATATGGGCAGAGCCGCTATCAGGCTGTAGACCAGGGCCAGTCCCAGAAGTATCACCACTCCGTAGGCCAGATAGCCCATGCCGAAGGCGATGCCGGAGCTCATGGCCATGAGTATGGCTGCCAGCTCGTCCGCCGAACCCTGGGCCGACCTGAACCTTATGAGGCTGAAGGTGCCGCCCATGGCGATGCCCGCTCCGATGGAGCCCGACACGAAGGTTATGACCGTGGCGATGGCGAAGGGCATTATGGCTGTTACCAGGAAAAACCTTCTGGTGGACCTTATCCTGAAGGACATTATCCAGGAAAATATCAGCCCCGCAGCAAGCGACACGCCTGCCATCATGAAAAACGTCTGTGCTGTAAGTGTTGTCGTATATATTGAATCAAACATGTTGCTGCTCCTTTCTGCCTAAGCCGCCCGGATCAGGCTCTCCGGACTGCGCTCCGCACCCGTCCCGGCCATCATCCGTCTGTACGCCTCTCCGTATTTTGAAAAACTTGTCTTGTATATTCTGCCATCCGAGAGGATCCTGACCAGCCACAGCGGCATGGCCTGCTGGACTTTGATCTCCATGATGCAAAACCCTTCCGGCAGCAGGCTCTCGCCCTCCATGGACGTGCTGAGGTCCAGGTCGTGATCCCTGTACCGGGGATCGAAGTCCAGGGTGATCCTCAGGTCCCCGTTAGGCTGATAATATGCCAGCCTGTCGTAAATGATCAGGCAGGACGGTCTGAGACAGCCGTAGTAGTCTCTGAAATATTCCATTTCTCTTACGATCTGCTGCTCACAGTATCTGCCTTCTCCAGGGGCGGCTGCCGCGCCGGGGAGCACGCTTCCTCCTGCGAAGAACCTGCTTATCCCTGCGAGATCTGTGGAGATGCGTCTTTTGTAGACCTCGCCCCTGCACTTGCGCTTGATCTCAAGGAAGACCGGACTTCCGGCCGTGGCCAGACCGTAGGAGCGGACGCGGATCTTTTCCTTGAAGGCCGGCTTCTGGATGGACTCCGCGATCAGCCGCATGTCGCAGGTGTCATAGTACAGCGACGCGATCTGGGTGAGGCCGAACTCGTCGGGCTCCATGTGCCCCTCGATGGCGTTCATGATATATCTTGTCTGAGCAGGATCCAGCACATATTTGAGCTCGGTCCTCTTCATTACTTCTATTGGATTCTTTACGATCTTCATGGTATTACCTCCTCGGTACCAGCTTCTGATGGTACCAAAATACCAGCGGTTCCTTGAAGAAACCTTGAAGAAACACAATTTTTAACAAAACATTTCAGAAGGCTAAACATTTTAGCACTCTCCCCTTGACAGTGCTAACAATTCATGATAACATTCTTTCAGGGTCGGAAAACCGACCGATAATATCATGTTAAAAATGTCTTAATATATACGAAAACACCAAAAAAGGGGGTGTGGAAATGAACATCAACAAATTTACCCAGAGGTCACTTCAGGCCGTGCAGGATCTGGAGAAGACCGCATACGATTTCGGAAATCAGGAGGTGGAGCAGGATCATCTGCTGTACAACCTGCTGAACCAGGAGGACAGTCTGATACTGAACCTTCTGGAAAAGATGGACGTGCCGGGCGACCGGTTCATGTCCGACCTGACCGCCCAGCTGGACCGCAAGGTCAAGGTTTCCGGCGGCCAGCTTCAGATGGGTGTCTACCTGAACAAGTCCCTGGCCTACGCCGGGACCATCGCCCAGAAGATGGGAGACGAGTACGTCTCCGTGGAACATCTTTTCCTGGCCATGATCAGGGAACCCAATCCCGACATGAAGAAGCTTTTCGCCAGGTACGGCATCACCAACGAGAAGTTCCTGGAGGCACTCTCCACAGTGAGGGGCAACCAGAAGGTCATGACTGACAATCCGGAGGCCACCTACGAGTCTCTGGAGAAATACGGCACCGACCTGACTGAGAAGGCCAGGAATCAGAAGCTGGATCCGGTCATCGGCAGAGACGCCGAGATCAGAAACGTGATCCGTATCCTTTCCCGTAAGACCAAGAACAACCCGGTCCTCATCGGCGAGCCCGGAGTGGGCAAGACCGCCGTGGTGGAGGGTCTGGCCCAGAGGATCGTCAAGGGCGACGTGCCCGAGGCGCTGAAGGACAAGACCATCTTCTCTCTGGACATGGGATCTCTTGTGGCAGGAGCCAAGTACAGAGGCGAGTTCGAGGAGAGGCTCAAGGCCGTTCTCCACGAGGTGGCCGCATCAGACGGCAGGATCATCCTCTTCATAGATGAACTTCACCTCATCGTAGGGGCGGGCAAGACCGACGGTGCCATGGACGCAGGCAACATGCTGAAGCCCATGCTGGCCAGAGGCGAGCTGCACTGCATCGGCGCCACCACCCTGGACGAGTACCGCAAATACATCGAGAAGGACGCCGCCCTTGAGCGTCGTTTCCAGCACGTAATGGTGGATGAGCCCTCTGTCGAGGACACCATCTCCATCCTGAGAGGCCTCAAGGAACGCTATGAAGTCTTCCACAAGGTGAAGATCACCGACAGTGCCCTGGTGGCCGCCGCCCAGCTCAGCGACAGGTACATAACCGACAGGTTCCTGCCCGACAAGGCCATCGACCTGATGGACGAGGCCTGCGCCCAGATCAAGACCGAGATGGATTCCCTTCCGGTGGAGCTGGATGAGATGAACCGCAAAATAACCCAGATGACCATAGAGGAGACCGCCCTGAAGAAGGAATCCGACCAGCTTTCCAAGGACAGACTGGAGGATCTGCAGGAGGCCCTGGCAGACCTGAAGGAAAAGTTCGCAGTCCGCAAGGCTCAGTGGGAGAACGAAAAAGCTTCTGTGGACAAGCTGTCCCAGCTGAGAAAGACCAGAGAAGATCTGAACCGCCAGATCGAGGACGCCGAGAGACGCTACGACCTGGACAAGGCCGCAGAACTCAAGTACGGCGAGCTTCCCAGAATAGAAAAAGAACTGGCCGAAGAGGAGGCCAGAGTCAAGAGCGAGGACCTGAGCCTGGTCCACGAGGCCGTCACAGAGGACGAGATCGCCCGCATCATCTCCAGATGGACCGGCATCCCCGTAGCCAAACTGACAGAAGGCGAGCGCGAAAAGGTTTTGAACCTGGGAGATGATCTCCACAAGAGAGTCATCGGCCAGGACGAGGCGGTGGCCAGAGTCACCGACGCCATAATCCGGTCCAAGGCCGGCATCAAAGACCCCTCCAAGCCCATAGGATCATTCCTCTTCCTGGGGCCCACGGGCGTAGGCAAGACCGAGCTTGCCAAGTCCCTGGCCGAGAGGCTTTTCGACGACGAGAACAACATGGTCAGGATCGACATGTCCGAGTACATGGAGAAATTCTCCGTATCCAGACTGATCGGAGCGCCTCCGGGATACGTGGGATACGAGGAGGGCGGCCAGCTCACCGAGGCGGTGCGCCGCAAGCCCTACTCCGTGGTGCTCTTCGACGAGATCGAAAAAGCCCACCCGGACGTGTTCAACGTTCTCCTGCAGGTGCTGGATGACGGCCGTATCACCGACTCTCAGGGCCGCACCGTGGACTTCAAGAACACCATCCTTATCATGACCTCCAACATCGGATCTGAATACCTGCTGGATGGAATCACACCGGAGGGCGAGATCACCGAGTCTGCGGCAGCAGCCGTACAGGAGGATCTCAGGGCCCACTTCAGGCCCGAGTTCCTGAACCGTCTGGACGAGATCATCATGTTCAAGCCTCTTACCAGAGAAAACATCTCCGGCATAGTGGACCTCCAGGTGGCGGACCTGAACAAGCGTCTGAGAGACCGTCAGGTCACGATCGAGCTGACCCCCGGCGCAAAAGATGCCATCGCGGACGCCGCCTACGATCCGGTCTACGGCGCGAGACCGCTGAAGCGTTACATCCAGAAGAATGTGGAGACCCTTTCCGGCAGACTGATCCTCTCAGGAGAAGTCCGCGAGGGTTCCACCATCGTCATCGATGCGGACGAGAGCGGAGAACTGAAGGCGGAAGTGAAATAAAGGTATAGAGAATGCCCGGCAAAACGGATTTTGTCGGGCATTTTTATTAGAAACGATGTTTCTTTAATACTTGTCCCAATATTCCCACATTGTGTGATGCCATACTGGATACAGCCCGCTGTCCCTTATGATAAAGTCGAAATATAGCCACCTAAGTCCCAGTTCTTCCTTTACTTGATGAAGCACGCGCCTGGCTTCGTCATATGGAAACTCTTCATCCATTTTTGCCTTAAAATATTCTTTCTCCGCCTCGGTCGCCAAGCGATAGTCCAGTACATATGTATAATCAATCTCTTCGTAGACGACTCTCTCAAAAGAACACTCCCAACCAGGGAAGAGATTCCTCAGATAGTCCTCCACCTCTGGGAACATGGCCATTACTTCCGTCAAACTCAATTGCAGGAGTCTTATGGCAGATGCTGTCTTAACAGCGCCTTCCCCGCCCAGCATCATAATGTGATCAAGGTTATTATAAGATTTTATAATCTCATAGTCCGATTTCATACTACCCCCCGTCAGGAACAAAGGAAGCCCAGTTGCTTTTGCGACCAAACCTCCGCAAAGGCCATCCGGAAAACTTATTCCGCTCGCAACGAGCCCCTCATTATAGTAGCTGCCACTACCGTTGTATTCCTTGGCAAAGAATTTTCTTGCCACCATTACGGCAGTGCGAAAGCGATTATTCCCGTAAACCCTCTCTCCTGTTCCGAGGAACTCTTCAACCTCACCCAGAACGTCATCCGTTACCACAGCAGTTCCTCCTATCGCTATGGGTTTTAAGCCGTAATCCTTTATGCCCTTCAGGTAATCTATCTGCGCATCGTTAAGAGACGGTGCAACCAAAAGAATCGGCATCCCGGTGGCAGAAGCAGATAACGCGTCTGGGAAGTTTCTTCCATCACAAATTAGAACATTTTCCGATCCCTTAACTCCTGCTTCCTTTAGGATCTCAATATTTGTCTCATACCTTGACTTCCCATAAAGACGTCTTACTCTGTATTCCCCTTGGAGCTCCTCCTCAACTTGGGACGGAACTACGGCTTCTCCGCCAAGCAGGTACACCGTTACGCCTGGCCTTACATTCTGTCTTATATACTGAACCACATTATTAATGGATGTTTGGTGGCCTGGTTTTACCAAAAGTATAGGTGCCGTTTTCTTGTAAGATAGGTATGTGCCGGAAAGCGCATCCGCAAAGTTCTGTGAATTTGCAACAATTGCACAGTTATACTGTTGATCTTCTCTGACGCTTTTTACAAAATCTGCAATTGCAAAAGATGTTTCAAAACGGTCTTTTCCCGCTATTCTTAGCATCTGTTCCTTCTGCTTATACTTGGACATTTTTTCAAGAATAGTGAAAGTTGTTTCTGCTATTCCTGTATAGTTACCTATTCCGGTTGCTATTACGACGGCGGTGCCGGGCAACACGTTGTTTTCGTAAGACAATTCATAATCGACATTCAGAACCAGTTTCTCTCTCCCGTCATATACGGCAATGTCCGGTCTGAACTCCTCACCCGTTGCTTCGCTAACGTCATCCGGTTTCTCCAGCATGTTGTTACTAAGCTGCTTCGGCTCAACGGTAACTGTAATATCTTTTGTTGCCGGAAGATATGCTTCTGTTCCGCTTGCCGTTATGGTGATCGTTGCGACCCCTACTTTTGTGGGCCTGAAATTTCCATTCGAGAAAGCCATGACTACATCATTGCCCGCCGTAACTTCATAGCTAAGTGTCCCGTCACCGTCCGTACTCGCCCCAATGGGTCGTGCCGGGTCGCCAAACACCGCGGTAATGTCCTCCGCGGTTATGGTCTGCTCCAGAGGCCCTTCGCCGGGCTCCGGATCGTCCGGATCATCTCCCTCCTCAAGCAAGACCATTTCATCCTGCTGATCCTTCGGTTCCATCTGTACCGGGGCTTCTCCTTCAGCAAACACCGTTACTGACGTAGCCCAAACAAGGCTGAAAGCGATCAGCACTACCAGAATACCTTTGATTTTCGACATTCTTTTCATGGCACACCTCTTTATTCTCTTCGTACTACAGCGTGTTGTTTCGCACATTATATCAGACTTTCCGCCACAGTCCTGATCGCCGCCGGAAGCGGATCGTACAGCTCGTGGGGCGGAATGCAGTATTCCACTTCCTTCTCACCATCGTCGGTCTTCCAGGTGATCTTGAAGATGGTCTCGTTGGGGCCGTCCAGCATCTCGACCTCCGGTTCCGAGGGGTCCTTGACCC
>JAEEGI010009915.1_pt1 | contig 20776 bp, 19 predicted proteins | sample 8958751 | NCBI WGS metagenome assembly JAEEGI01 (sample SAMN16246545, study PRJNA631951) | gut metagenome | biome: gut microbiome; feature: rumen; material: KS-attached | host: Bos | place: Iran: Karaj | collected 2018-10 | reverse complement strand
CAGCGGTCGTTGACGTCCATGTACAGGTGGCGTCCTTTGTAGATGAGGTCACGCGAAGCACCGTCATTTTCCGGGTCGAGCAGGTCAAAGGTTTCTTTGCTGATCTCGTAGAGATCGTACGCTCCGGGGCCGCCCGTCTCCGCGGCGCAGTTGCCTGTCTTTTCATCATAACCGGCCTTCCAGCCCATTCCTGATTTGAACTGCATCGCACAGCACCTCCTGAAGACGATCGAATTGGATCCTTACCAGAGATAAAGCGATTCCAGGGCTCTGTACACGTCGTCGGAAAGACGGCCCGTGATCTGCACCTGCACCATCTGCGACGGGCCGACGGGATAGAGCCTGACGTGCGTTCTGCGGCCGCCCTCAAAGGTCGTGTAGCCGCAGACGCCGCGGCCGAGGCGGACAAAATCCTCGCCGTTGTGACGCCGGCACTGTGCCAGAGCGATCTCGCTGAGGGGCACGCCGTGCGTCGAAAGTTTGCTGCCGATGACGATCGTCGAGGCGCGTCTGGGCGCGCTGATCGTGGCTCTCGTGCCGCTGTTGCGCAGTGTCCAGGCGGAGGGAACCTGCATCGACCAATGGCTGCCGTGGAGCGTTTTCAGTTTCCCGGCCGGTTCTTTCGGCTCGCGGGGCGCACGCTTCGGCGGCGCTTTTTCTGTTTTGGCGGGAGGCGTCTTTTCGGGCGCTTTCACTGCCGGGGGAGCTGCTTCTTCCTTGACTCGGAGCGAATCGAGGATCTGCATCTCCGTCTCGCCGGCGAGGCCGGAGGTGACGGCGAACGCGCCCTCTTTGCCGGGGAGCGCGTAAATGCGCGCGTGCTGCCTGACGCCGCCTGCGCTTGTGTAATTGTACGAGGCGCCGCCGTCGAACGTTTTCAGGTCAGTGCCGCCGGTCTGCGTGCATCTGTCGGAGGCGAACTCGTGAACGCTGCGGCCGTCGGCGGAAACTTTGGCCACGGACAAACGCGCCTCTCCCGAGGACGAAAGGAACGTCAGCAGGTCGCTGTGACGCCGCATCGTCCAGTCTTCGGGCACGGAGACCGTGAAGTAACCGCCGTCAACGGTTTTCGTCTTCACGGCAGGTACGTCTTCGGAGACCGGCGGCGCGACGGGCGCAGGCGGCACGTCTTCGGAGATCACCGACGTGCCGGGCGCGGGAGGAATGTCTTCGGAAATGTCCGCTGCCTGGGGCGGCACGTCGTCAGACACCGACGGCGCCACGGGAGGCGGCGGAGCAACTTCCGAAAGCACGGGCGCGGGCGTATCCGGCGGTACCGTGTTGGGAACGAGCTGAGCGTCGGACGACGCGGGTGCGTTTTCCGAAAGCGTCACCGCATCGGGCGGGATGTCGTTGGAAGTCTGCGGTTCGTTTGCGGAAGCGGGCGTCGCTGCGGGCGCAGGCTGTTCGTCTTTTGAAAGCGCCTGTCCGGAATTCGCCCCTTCCGTTTCGGCGTTCATTTGTTGGACAGCGGAGAAGAACTGGTCAAGAAGCTGCGTCTTTTTCTCATTCGTGTCTTCCGCGGCTGCCGCGCCTGCGAAGATCAGGATCAGCGCCAACGCGAGCGTTTTTCTCAGTTTTGCGGTCAAAGAGGAACTCTCCCTTCCGGAGCGTTTCGTGGCAACGGACTGGCATACGGTCTTTCTTGTTGGGGAAACGCCCTGTTTTTTCCAGTATATCATAGTTCGGCCGATTTGTTTTGTCCGCTGGCGTGCAAAAAAAGGAGCCGGAAAACTTCCGGCTCCCGTAAGGCTGATTCTGTTCCGAACTAGATGATCTGCAGAAGGACGCTGGCGAGGATCAGCATGAAGGCGCCGCCGATACGCGAGGAGATCTGCGCGAAGGGCATGAGTTCCATGCGGTCAGCCGCGGAAAGAACGGCCACGTCACCCGTGCCGCCCATGTTGGCCATGCAGAGGCCGGCGGTGATGGAGCTCTCGACGAAGTAGAAGCCGACGATGCGGCCGACGAGGCCGGAGCCGACGATCGCGCCGATGACGGTGACGCCGACAAGCATCAGGTATTCAGCCGAGAAGGCGCTGATGATCTGGCCGAGGTTGGTGTAGGCCACGCCGATACCGACCAGCAGAACGCCGGTGAGGTTCTTCATGACGAACTGGAACCACTGGTAGCAGCAGATCTCATACTTCTGCGGCAGCACGCCGAGGGCCTTGACAACGGCGACGGAGATGATCATCCAGGCGTAGCTGTGGATCTTGGGGATGAAGTACTGCACGATGCAGCCCCAGGCGAAGAACGACGTGGCAAGGAACAGGCCCGTGCCCATGACGGTGAGGTTCAGCTTGTCGCGAGCGGCAAGGAACTCAGGATCTTCCTTGATCTCTTCGCCGCCCTTGGTGATGAGCAGATTGCCGTTGCCGGTGAGGCTGGGCACGGCCTTGCCGAGCTTGCTGAGCAGTCCGCCGGCGACGATGGCCATGGCGTTGCCCAGAGCGACGGCGGGGATCATGATGTTGATGATGTCCTCAGGCTTCTGCTGCAGCGTTTCGCCGAAGATCTTGGACAGAGGAACAGCGCCCGCGCCCATACCGCCGCCCATGATCGGCACCGCGATGTAGAGAATGGCCTTCTTGGCGCCGTAGCCGGTGATCTGGCCGACAAGGCCGGCGCCGGCGATGGCAAGGGCGACGCCGCCGATGATGGCGGGCAGATAACGGATGGCGGCCTTGATAAGCAGGTCGCGGTTCATACCGAGGATCGAGCCGCAGATCAGCGCCGCGATGTAGAAGTCGAGGAAGCCCTCGCCCTTCATGAAGTTTGTGACGATCTTGATCGACGCTTCAGGCAAGACCTTCCAGTGGCAGAGCGCCGCAACGCCGAAGATGATGACGATCGCGCCGCCGCCGAGGTAGGTGTTGACGATCGGGCAGCGGTTGCCGATCTCGTTGAAAACCGTGCCGATCACGATCATCAGCGGGAACGCGCCGATCATGCCCTTAGGCAGTTTGCCCATGAACGTCGCGACGATCACGATCGCCGAGAAGATCGCGAAGTAGTACCACGGCAGTCCGTACAGCTTGAATCCTTTGTTCTCTTCACTCATTGCCAAAAAACTCCCCTCACAACAGAATTTGTGCAAATGACGGAGCGCCAGACGCTCCGGTTGTGCCAAAAAGCGCAAATGAAACATAATTTTTTATCCGGCCGTGAGATACACACAGGACCTCATCGGCCGGAATCCCGCGTTCCGCCGCTTAAAGCGCGCTGCGGCGGAATGCGGTTTTGTTTTGGGGTTGCTGATCGGTTACAGTCTGGCGACGCCGGTCGCGCGCGCTGCTTCAGCCACGGCCTTGGCGACGGCGGGAACGACGCGCGGATCGAACGAGTCGGCAATGATGTGGTCAGGGCGCAGCTCGGTCTCGGGCACGAGTGCGGCGATCGCCTTGGCGGCGGCCAGCTTCATCTCATCGTTGATCTGCGTCGCGCGGCAGTCGAGCGCGCCGCGGAAGATGCCGGGGAAGCCCAGACAGTTGTTGACCTGGTTGGGGAAGTCGGAGCGGCCCGTGCCCACAACCTTGGCGCCGTTGGCCAGAGCCTCGTCCGGGAAGATCTCGGGGACCGGGTTGGCCATCGCGAAGATGATCGCGTCCTTGGCCATCGTCTTCACCATCTCGCCGGTAAGCACGCCGCCCACGGAGGTGCCGAGGAAGATGTCGGCGTCCTTGATCACGTCGGCCAGCTTGCCATGCTCGCAGTTGGGGTTGGTGATCTCGGCCAGTGCCTTCTTGGCGGGAGCCAGGTCCATGTCGCGGGCCAGAGCGCCCTTGCTGTCGAGGGCGATGATGTTCTTCGCGCCGCCCATCATCAGCATCTTGCAGATGGCGGTGCCGGCCGCGCCCGCGCCGTTGAGGATGATCTTGCAGTCCTCGATCTTCTTGCCCACGACCTTGAGGCCGTTGATGACCGCGGCGAGCAGGATCACGGCCGTGCCGTGCTGATCATCGTGGAAGACGGGGATGTCGCAGATCTCCTTGAGGCGGCGCTCGATCTCAAAGCAGCGCGGCGCGGAGATATCCTCAAGGTTGATGCCGCCCAGCGTGGAGGTGATGTTCTTGACGATGTTGATGATCTCCTCCGTGTCCTGCGTGTCGATGCAGATCGGGATGGCGTCGATGTTGGCGAAGTTCTTGAAGAGGCAGCACTTGCCCTCCATGACGGGGATGGCTGCCTTGGCGCCGATATTCCCCAGACCGAGCACGGCGCTGCCGTCGGAGATAACGGCTACCACGTTGCTCTTGCTCGTGTACTTGTACACGTCGTCAGGGTTCTTGTTGATGACGCGGCAGGGCTCGGCGACGCCGGGGGTGTAGGCGATGGCCAGTTCCTGCATGTTCGTGACGGGCATCTTGGATACCATAGCGAACTTGCCGACGGTCTCGGCGTGGCGCTCAAGCGCGATTGAGTAAATTGAAACTTCAGGCATATCTTTGTCCTCCCTGGGAGTTGTTTTTTGGTGCACGGGGCTATTATAACAGGAAATTTAAAAAGACGTGAAGTCCTCTTTCAAATTTAATCGGAAAATGTCGTAAAGTTTTCCGGACGGCGTTTTGCTGAAGACGAACGCCGCTCTGCTAAAAGAACAGCGGCGTTTATGCAAAGACATAAACGCCGCTTATCGATTGATCGCGCGCGCCGCGTCTGCGAGGGGAAAGACGCGGTGGGAGAGGCGCGCTGGCCATGCCCTTGAAAAGCACGGCGTCGGACCGGGATCGTTTGTGCGTCCCGGCTCTTTGCGTTCATTCTATCCCCGGACGCCGAGTCTGTAAAATACCGATTTCTGATACGGAATAAGTTTTGCTTATTTCTTGGCTTTCAGTTCGCCGGCAAGGCGCTCGATCTCCCGTTCCAGCTCGGCGATGCGGGGTGAGGATTTCTTCCAGACGAAGCCGGTCTGCAGCGCCATGGGCTCGGCGAGAGGGATCTCGACGACGTCGGGGCGCCCGGCGTTCAGAGGTCGACAGAGGAACGCGGCTGCCGCGCCCGATAGGACGAAGTCGAGCACGGTGTAGATCTGTTCGGCATAACAGACGATCCGCGGCGATTGACCGAAGCGCTTGAAGTAGTCGAGCACGAGCGATGTGAAAAAGTACTTGTCATCGAACAGTGCCAGCGGTACGTCCGCCAACTGCGCGGGGCTTTCGAGGCGCTTCAGTTTTGCAATGGGGCTGGCGGCGCTCACGCAGAGGACGACTTCCTTGCGGGAAAGCTCGAACACGCCGTATTTTTCCGGCGAAAGGCAGTTGACGGGCATGAGCGCGAAGTCGAGCAGGTCTTCGTCGATCATGCGGAGCAGACGCGGACGTCCGCCTTCGACGAGGTGGACGCTGAGCGAGCCGCCGTCGCCGCCGAGCGTGCGGTAGAGTTTCTGCGTGATGCCGGCACCGGCCATGGGCGTGGCGCCAAAACGCATCACGGCTGCGCCGAGGCGCTTGCGTTCAGCCATCATGTCAGTGATCGCGTTGCTGCGCTTCAAAAGTGCCTGACCTTCACGATAAAGATATTCGCCGTCAGGCGTCAGAACGAAGCCGCGCGCTTCGCGATCGAGCAGGGGCACGTCGAATTCGCTTTCCAGCGCCTGGATGGCGAGTGACACCGAAGGCTGCGAGACGTGCAGCGCCTCGGCTGCACGCGTGATGTTCCTGTACAGGCAGGCGGTACAGAAATAATGCAGCTGAAAGAGTTTCATGGATCACGTGCTCCTTTTCGGACAGAATGGCAGAGGACGGATGAACGGTTTTGTTTACGCGGCGGCAGCGTGTTCGCAGGCGCTGTTGCGGAAGTAAAGCGCCATGTCGGCGCAGACCATGCAGACGTTCACGACGTAGAGCGCGAGCACGCTCCAGTGCGAGCCTGCGAGCAGGCACTTGCCGATGCCGGCCGCATAGCCGATGACGATGACGGCGAGGAAGAGCAGCGACTTGCCCTTGCTGCTGTGCGATGTCCACGACTTGTAGATGGAGATGGGCCAGGCGGCCCCGAAACAGATAAGCATGGTGATCTCCAGAAGCGATTTCAGGAACATGTTTTTCTCCTTAATACCAGTGTCGGGTTATGCGCCGTAATTGATAAGCAGGGAGATCACGGTGACGATGAGTCCGCAACCGACGAGTGCCGTAAGTCCGGCGGCTTCAAGAGACGCAAATACGTATTTGTTCATGACAGTATTCTCCTTATGACGGTGAGATGAGATGGCTCGCGAAGGAGTTTTCCCCGCGTGCGCCTGTATTGTAGCGCCGCACAGAGATGTCTGTAAAATACTGTTTCCAAATGAACGATAAAATCAATTAATGGTCTTCTCCTGCAGAGAATCGTGAAGCAAGGCAGCGATGCGGACGATCTCGCGTTCAAGATCGCCCGTACGCGGACAAGATGCCTTCCAGACAAAACCGATCTTCAGCGTCAGCGGCTCGGCCAGAGGGATCTGCGCGATATCCGGGCACAAGTCGGCCACGCCGCGGTTGAGGAATGCGGCTGCCGCTCCTGATCTGATGAACTCGACGACGGTAAAGATCTGACCCGAACGGCAGACGATGGTCGGTTCGACGTTCTCTTTTTTGAAGAAATCGAAGACCAGTTCGTTGAGATAAAACTTATCGTCGAAAAACGCCAGCGGCACGCCTTCCAGCTGCTTCGCGCTGTCCAGACGCTCCAGCTTTGCACATGGAGAGGAAGAATGCGCGCAGAGGATGATCTCGCAGTCTACGAGGTCGAGCGAGCGCCATTCGCCCGCCGGCAGTCCTTCGGTGGGCATGAGCGCAAAGTCGAGCAGATCGTCTTCAAGCAGGCGCAGAAGCTGCGCGCGGCCGCCTTCAAGGAGATTGACGGAAAGCGGCGGACGCTCCTTGCCAAGCGCGAAAAACAGATTTTTCGTGATGCCCGCGCCGGCCATCGGCGTCGAGCCGAAACGCAGCGAAGCCTCGCCGAGCCGCCGGCGCTCGTCCATCGCTTCGGTCAGAGCGTCGCCTCGGCTGAGGATCGCCTGCGCTTCGCGATAGAAAAACTCGCCGTCGGCGGTGAGCGAAAAGCCACGCTCGCCGCGTTCGATCAGTTTCAGGCCGAATTCGTTCTCCAGTGCCTGCACGGCCATCGTCACGGCCGGCTGCGAGACGTGCAGAGAGGCCGCTGCACGCGTGATGTTTTTAAAACGGCAGGCTTCGCAGAAATACCGCAACTGGAACAGTTTCATGACTCGCGCTCCTTTCGCGTCCGCGCGACGGACGCGGCTTCATTAAATAGCGCCTGCACTCTTTTGTCAACGCGTGCAGGCCTCGCTTTCCGTTTGGCTTTTTCGTGCGCGTGTGATATGATTAATAAACTGCGCGCGGATGGAAAAGGGGATTTTCACCGCGTTGCGGAAACAACGGAATTTCCTGAGAGAACATGGTAACATGTTCCTGAAAACGGCGTCTGCGCTTCGCGGGGGCCGATACGTAAAGGGGGACACCCAGCCCATGCTGGAACTGAAAAACATCACCTTCTCCGTCGCAGAGGACGAAGGGAAAAGAACGAAAGAGATCATCCGCGATCTCAGTCTGACGGTGGAAGACAAAAAGTTCGTCGTCATCACCGGACCGAACGGCAGCGGCAAATCGACACTGGCACGGATCATTGCCGGCATCGAGAAGCCCACGTCGGGGCGCATCCTGCTGGACGGCGTGGACATCACCGGCAAATCGATCACCGAACGCGCCCGCATGGGCGTGGCGTTTGCGTTTCAGCAGCCCGTGCGCTTCAAGGGCTTGGAAGTATTCGACCTGCTCAAGATCGCCGTCGGCAAAGAGCTGACCGTTGCCCAGGCCTGCGAGTATCTGTCGGAGGTCGGCCTGTGCGCGCGCGACTACATCAGCCGCGAGATCAATTCCTCGCTGTCCGGCGGCGAACTCAAGCGCATCGAGATCGCTACGGTACTGGCGCGCGGCGCGCGGCTGTCGCTGTTCGACGAGCCGGAGGCGGGCATCGACCTGTGGAGTTTCCAGAACCTGATCCGCATCTTCCGCAAGATGCGCGACGACATCAAGGACAGCTCGATCATTATCATCTCGCACCAGGAGCGCATTCTGAACATCGCTGACGAGATCATCGTGCTCTCCGGCGGCAGGATCGAAAAGCGCGGGACGCGCGACGAGATCATTCCTGCGCTGGCCGGCACTCCGTCGGCCGTGGACATGTGCGACAAGCTGCGCGGCGAATAAGGAGGGACGCGAACCATGCTTCAGATGGACGAGATCCAGAAACGAATCATCGCCGAAGTGGCCGACCTTCACGACGTGCCCGAAGGCGCGTACAATTTCCGCGTCAACAGCAAACTGGCCGGCCGCAGCAGCTCCGCTCACATCGAGATCACGTCGAAGGAAGACGGCAGCGGCATCGACATCCGTATCGCACCCGGCACGAAGAACGAAAGCGTGCATATCCCTGTCGTGCTCAGCGCTTCCGGGCTGAAAGAGACCGTCTACAACGACTTTTTCGTGGGCGACGACTGCGACGTGCTCATCGTTGCCGGCTGCGGCATCGACAACTGCGGCCGCCAGGACAGCGAGCATGACGGAGTGCACCGCTTCTGGGTAGGCAAAAATTCCCGCGTGCGTTACGTCGAAAAGCACTACGGCAGCGGCACCGGCTCCGGAAAGCGCATCCTCAACCCCGTCACCGAGGTGTTTCAGGACGAGAACAGCACTGTCGAGATGGAAATGGTTCAGATCAAGGGCGTCGATTCCACCGTGCGTACCACCAACGCCGAGCTGGCTGCGGGTGCGCGCCTCGTCGTGCGCGAGCGGCTCATGACCCACGGCGACCAGACGGCCGAGAGCGTCTACCGCGTCAAACTGAACGGCGACGGATCGAGCGCTGACGTGGTGTCGCGTTCCGTGGCGCGCGACACGTCGTACCAGAAGTTCGACGCACGCATCGACGGCAACGCCGCCTGCTCCGGACACACCGAGTGCGACAGCATCATCATGGATAAAGGCCGCATCCTCGCCGTTCCCTCGCTGGAGGCCAACTGCGTGGACGCCATGCTCGTGCACGAAGCCGCTATCGGCAAGATCGCCGGCGATCAGCTGATCAAGCTGATGACGCTGGGCCTGACCGAGCAGGAAGCCGAAGAGCAGATCATCAACGGATTCCTCAAATAGAATTTTCGGCCGGCCCAATCTGCGAACCGGCCTTTTTCGTAAAACAATCAGGGGGAGGTCATAAAAATGAACAAAATCACGACGGTCATTTTCGACATCGGCAACGTGCTCATGCGCTTTACGTGGAAGGACTATGTCGAACGGCTGTTCGGCGAGGAGACGGCGGCAGTCCTCACATGGGCGATCTGGCGGCGGCACTGGTGGAACGAGCTCGACCGTGAAGTGCTGACGCCCGAGGAGGTCATCGCCGGCGCGCAGAGCGAAGCGCCCCACCTTGCCTCACAGATCCGTGAGGCCGTGGAGCGCAGCGGCGAAGCGTGCTACCGCCACGATTACGCCATCCCCTGGATCGAGAGCTTAAAGGCGCGCGGCTACCGCACGCTTTTCCTCTCGAATTATTCGCAGTATCTGATGAACAAGCGTCCGGACGTCCTCGACTTTCTGCCCCACCTTGAGGGCGGCGTGTTCTCGTATCAGGTCAGGATGTGCAAGCCCGAGCCGGCGATCTACGCGCGCATCTGCTCCGATTACGGACTTATTCCTTCCGAGTGCCTGTTCATGGACGACAGCCGCATCAACGTCGTTATGGCGCGCAAATGCGGCCTGAACGCGATCCACTTTGCGAATTACGAGACCACCGCGCCGGAGATCGAGATGTTTTTGGCAGAGCGGGGAGGAAAGTGAAAAAAGCGCCTATAACGTCAGTAAAAAGTACGCGGAGCCTTCAGAACGTTTGTGTTTGAAGGCTCCGCGTGCTTTATTACGGCGTAAAGGCCATGAAAAAGTGTAACTTTAGCATCCCGGAACTGCGTCCATGAAAAGCAGAGCAGACGTATGCACGACTCATACCTGAGTTTTCTATAGAACAAGTGTCCGGCGGTTTCATCTTTTCGGGTGAATCGTTTCCGTTTCGGTCTGCTATAATGTAAAAACGCCTCATCATGGCGTAAACGTGTGAAAGAATCTTTCCGAAGGGACTGGTGTCGACGATGATGAAACGGCTGTGCAAACTTGTTTTGATCGCCGCTCTGTGTCTGGCCTGCACCGTGTGCGCGCTGGCGGGGCCGACCGGGCTTGTGAAGGGGACGAATGTGAACGTGCGCGCTTCGCACTCGACGAAGGGGCGCGTGCTTGGCCGGCTGTCGAAGCCGGCAGAGGTCGAGGTGCTCGATTCGTGGGGATCGGGAAGCGACGAGTGGTTCAAGGTCAGGGCCAAAAGCGGCCTGACCGGCTGGATGAGCGCTCAGTTCATCGAACCGGCCGAGATCGACACGCCCGAGAACGAGCCGAAGACAGAGCTGCTCGTGACGGGTACGAACGTGAACATCCGCGCCGATCATTCCACGAAGGCCCGTGCCCTTGGACGCGTTTCCAAGCCAGCCGTCGTCGAGATGCTCGACGCGTGGGATAACGGCAAAGAGATGTGGACGAAGATAAAAACTGAAAAAGGCGTCGTCGGCTGGATGAGCTCGCAGTTCCTCGTGCCGGCGGAGGGCGGCGAGGAGGAGGACAAGACCTCGCAGAAAGACGAGTTTGAGACGTTCACCGGCGTGGTCACGGGTACGAACGTGAATATCCGCGCCGATCACACCTCCAAGTCGAAAGCACTGGGGCGTCTTTCCAAGCCTGCGCGCGTGACGGTCATCGACAACTGGGCCACGGGCGCGGAGTCGTGGTGGAAGGTGCGTACGGCAAACGGCCTTGTAGGCTGGATGAACGGCGATTTCGTGATGAACGAGGCCTATCTGCCGCCGGAGCAGAAGCAGACGCCGCCTCCCCAGCCCAAAGCGCCTGAAAAGCGGGCGCCCGCCCCTGCAGCCAGACGCGCTCCAGCTGTGCGGCTCGACGGCGTTTTTCAGGAGGCGTGCGAGATGTGGCTGGCCGGCAACGATGCCGCGTCGGGCCCTGTTTTTGAGAAGCTTATCGCCGAGCGCACCGTCAATCCCGCTGTCTACCTGCTGCGCAGTGTGCAGCTGACCAGCGGAAAAGACACCGATCACGATGCGGTGCGCGCTCGCAGTCTGGAGCTGAAAGCACTCGACATGAAGGGCGACGCGAACGGCTTCTGGAATGCCGTCATGGTCGTGGCGCGTGAACCAGCGCAGGAGAAACAGCCGCGTGCAATGTATCTGTGCGGCCGTATCCTCTGGCTTGATTTCAGCGACGAAAACGCCGTCAAAGAGGGCATGACGTGGATGCAGGACGCTGCCAATGCCGGTTACAGCGAGGCGCAGTATCAGCTGGGACAGGCCTATGCCGGCTGGCCGCCCTCGGCAGTGAAGGAAGACCTGAACGAGGCGATCGTCTGGTACCGCAAAGCAGCCGAACAGGATCACGTACCCGCGATGGAAGAGCTGGCACGCTGCCTCGAGGGCGACCTTGGCGAAGGACAGGAGCGTCAGGGCGTGACCGCGGACGATCTGAAAGAAGCGTTCAAATGGTACACAGCGGCGGCCGATCAGGGATCGTATACCGGGCAGTATGGCGCGGCGATGATGCTGCGCGACGGCCGCGGCGCGGAAAAAGATCTGAACTCGGCTGCCGAGCTGTTTGAAGCGGCGGCCTATCAGGGACACGGCGAAGCGGCCTACGAGACGGCCGTGCGCTATGCCCGCGGCGAAGGCGTGGAGCAAAGCTGGGAGCAGGCCTACAAGTGGATGCGCGTGGCCGAGGACGTTCTCGGCGAGTACTTCTTTGACCGCGACGAGGTCTTTTTGACCGCCGGCGACGGCCAGACCCTGAAACGGGCGGCGGCCAAGCGGCTTGATGCTGACGTGATCGCCGCGATGGATAAGGAAGCCGAGGAACTGCTCGCCGACGTGCGCCGAAGAGACGATGAATGAATAATTCATAATTGTTAATTAGCAATTAAAAAACGCGTCGTCGGATTGCTCTGACGACGCGTTTTTTGTTTTGACTTTAAGGGCGCTCAATACCGTGACGCTTGAGAAAATCGCGGATCAGCCAGCCGGCGACGGTGACCGTGCCGGGAATGTTCGGCGGGACTTCCTCGGGAGCGAACCAGCCGGCTTTTTCGATCTCCGTGCCGTCGGGCGAGAGTTCGCCGCTTTTCCATTTGGCGCGGCAGGCCAGCATGAGCGAACGGGGAAAAGGCCAGTACTGACTGTACAGGTATTCGATGCTGCTACGGTCGACTTCGACGCCCACTTCTTCGCGCACTTCACGCACAACGGCGTCTTCGATCGACTCGCCGACCTCAAGAAATCCTGCCAGGACGCTGTATCGTCCTGTTTTGTTCATCTTGTTGACGGCCAGCAGCAGCTTGCCGTCGCGCTCCACGGCCACGATCATGGCCGGGCAGATGACGGGGAAGAGCATGTGGCCGCACTTGGGGCATTTCATCGCGCGTTCATCGGTGGGCGACTGTTCCATCTTCGTGCCGCAGCGGCCGCAGTAGCGCGACTGCGATTTCCAGTCCATCAGTCCCCAGGCCGCGGACATGGCTTTGAACGCTTCCATGCCGAAACGTTCGCCGAAAGCGCGGCGGTCGCAGCTCTCCCATCCGTCGGGCAAAACGGCGTCGCGAGACACGCTCGCCCACGAGCATCCATGCGGTTCCAGCGATCCGAACGAGCCGGAATCTCTCAAGGGCAGTCCGGCAGCCTCATCGGCCGACGGCAGGCGGCCGCGATAAAGCAGCACGGAACCGGCCTGAAAGACGAACGCCGCGTTTTCAAAGTTGAGCGCGTTACCCATTTAGGCCGAACCAGGCTTTCGCGATCCACACGACCAGCATCGACAACAGCATGACGCCGACGGTCATCAGCAGCATCTCGAGGAAGACGACGAAATACGTCTCCTGCCGCACGACGGAGGCAAAGAACGCCAGCAGCGCCAGCACGGCAGCCGCGCCTGCGAGGCTGAACGCCAGCGAGCCCCAGGCACCGCCGGCGCAGAAGAACGGCGAAACGAGCAGCGCGGCGACGGCAATGCCGAGCACGAGCGCACTGAACGCGGCGCCGGCAGGACGCTGACGTCCCGTGGCGGCCTTCTGCGAAGCGTAACCGGTGACGGCGGCGGCCAGCACGGCTGCGACACCGGTGCAGAATCCGGCGACAGCTACGGCGCGCTTGTCGTTCAGGACGGTGATGAATCCGGAGAGCGAAGCGAGTATCAGCAGCACAGCGCTGTACAGCCCGGTAACGATCGAGCCGATGCCGCGCAGGCCTTCCTGGTTGAGGATCTCGCGCAGCTGGATGCGGTGGCGTTCGCCGCTTTCGGAGATCATCGCCGCTTCGGGAACTTCGTCGGCGGTGGCGCTGAAATAGGGGCGAGCCTCGGCCTCGCCGGCCTCCAGACGGCTGATCACGAACGAGCTGCCGAAGATGAGCGAGATCAGGCGCCAGCCCCACACTTTCAGCAACGGGGCCCGGGCGCTTTTGTCAGTCCAGCGCGAGAGCGTTTCGGCGTTGGCGTTTTTCTCGCCCGCCACGCGCATCAGCATCTCGCCGCCGCGGCCGTTCACCTTGCGCGCCAGGAACTTGTACACGGCGCTGGCCAGCGCCTCGCGACGCTGCATCTCGCGTACGATCTTCAGCGTATCGGGACGCGGTCCCTTTGCCGGCGACTCTCCCGTATCGGTTCTGAATTCGAGCGTGTTCTTGTTTTCGTCCATGTGTCATGCCTCCCTGTTGGATTGTGCAAATCCGCGCCCGTTTGGCGGCGGGCGAAATATCATAAAATCAACGTCTAAATTATAACATGGACGCGAAACTAAAGAAAGGGCTGTGGAAAAACTTTTTCCGCGTATATAAAGAAAAAACGGAAAGCCCATGGCAGAGCTTTCCGTATGGTTCGTTATGAGCGGGCCAGCAGCTTTTCGGGGTTGAGGCGGAACATCATCGCCAGTTCTTCGTCGGAAAAGCCCTGTTCAGCCATCACGCGCGCGTACATCTCCAGCCCTTCGTCGGAATACGGAGACTTGGGCTGGCCGAAGTCGGTGGAGAGGATCACGTGTTCCGTGCCGACGGCGCGGATCTGCTCGGCGACCGCAGCTGCAGGCGTGCGGTCGTAATACGTCGTGAAATAGCAGTGCTCGATCATCGCGCCGAGCGAGACGGCTTCCTTCTGCTGCTCCGTCGTGTAGAAGTCGGCGGGGTTGTCGGCATGAGTGACGAGCGACTGCACGCCGGCCTTTGCGCACTCATGCACGACAGCCAGACCCTCTGTTGCGCTGATATGCCCGGTCGCGACGATGAGGCCGTATTTTTTTGCCATGGCGATCACGGCAGCCGCTTCGGGACGGAGCGCGCCGTTTTCATCGCACACGGCGATGCCGTCGGCGACGGGCGTTTCGGGCTTGCTGCGGCGATGGAACTGCCTGTAAGCGAGCGCGTCCATCGTCGGGAACCAGACGACGCGGCCGCCCATCTTGCCGCACGACTCGACCGCGGCGGGATTGAGTGCGCCCTGCGAGTTGTTCAGCGTCACGCCGCCGTAAAAACGCAGCCCGGTGAACTGCTCATTGAGCAGGGCTGCACGGGGCGCGGTATCGGCATAGTGGCATTTGATCAGCGCGCCGGCCAGACCGGCGGCCTGAAAGCGGCGGGCCAGCTCCAGATCGGAGCACTTGCGCGGCCCCACGTCGGGGGCCGTATGGATATGCATCTCGTATGCGCCGCGAAGAAGTTCTAACATGGTATGGACCTCCTGATAAGAAAAAACGCGCCGGAAGGTGCGAAAACGATCCGGCGCGAATGGTCAATCAGACTTAGTAGGGCAGATAGAAGGGGATCACGGCGATGATGACCAGGTAGGTGAGGAACAGCATCGGCAGACCGACTTTGATGTAGTCCATGAACTTGTACTGCGTCCAGCCGACCGTCATCATATTCTGGGGCGCGGCGAACGGCGTGGCATACGAAGCGGCGCCGGCCAGCGTGATGATCATGCAGATGGGGTAGGGGCTGACGTTGATGGCCTTGGCGATCGACACGCCGATGGGCATGAACAGCATGATCGTGGGGATGTTCGACATGAACTGCGTCAGGATCGCCGAGGCGAAGAAGATGACCGTCGTGATCATGAACGGCGAGGGATTGTCGCCCAGCACCTGAAGGATCAGCTTGGCCACGGCATCGCCCGCGCCGCTGTTCTTGAAGCCGGCGGAGATGGCCGTCAACGAGCCGACGAGGATCATGCAGTTCCAGTCGATGGCGGCCATCGACTCCTTGATCGTCATGCACTTCGTGCCCATGATGACGAGCGAGCCGATGACGGCGGCGACGTGCATGGGCATGTTCTTTGGGCTCATCGCGATGACGACGAGCACGGCGGCCATCGTCAGGCAGGCGATCGTGGCCTTCGTCTTGTCGAAGGGCTTCTTCACGACCTTGGCGAACTCGGGGATGTAGCCCGTGTCAGGGATGAACTTCATGCCGACGAACGTGAAGTACAGCGAACCGATGACGCAGATGCCGACGCCGAAGGGCGTGATGCCGAAGAAGCCGAAAGGCTCAAGGCCGAGCTTGGCCATCAGGTTGGCGGCAGAAGCGTTGCTGCCGACGCCGACCAGCGTCACGAAGCCGCCGAACTGAGCGCCGAAGAGCAGCGCCATCAGCGTGCGGGAAGCGCCGCAGCCGGCCGACAGGCACATGGCCGTGACGAGCGGGGCCATGGCGGTCATAACGCCGATGTTGGAGCAGATGGACGACAGAGCGCAGGAAACGATCAGCGTGGCGAGGACGATGTTGCGCTCGCTCTTGCCGGTGATCTTGACCATCTTCTCGCCGATGATGTCGGTGATGCCCGTGTGGAACAGCGACGAACCGACGATCATCATGCCGGCCAGCAGCACGATCGTGTTGCTGTTGTAGCCGGCGAAGATCTCCTTGATGGGGATGATCCCCGCATAGGCGTAGGCGATCGAAGCACCGATAGCGGTGACCATGATGGGCCACGGCTCCCAGATGAACAGGACGATCATCACAGCGAGGATGATCAGAGCGACAGTCATTTGACTCATTACTAAAAACCCCTTGCGTTAAAAGTGTGATGCACGCCGCAATGCGGCGGTAGATCCGAGAGACAGCTTACAGCTCTTCCTCTTCGTTCGCGTTCGCCTCTTCGGCCAGAGCCGCGGCGTTGCGAGTCTTGCGCAGGCGAAGGATGAACGGCGTCACGAACGAGATCACAGCGAGGACGATGAACACGGCCGAGATCGGCTTGGCGAAGAAGAAGCTCCACTTGCCGTCGCCGACCAGCATCGCCTGCTCAAAGTTGGCCTCGATCATCGGTCCGAGGATGAAACCGAGCACGACGGGCGCGGTGGGCGTCTTGATCATCTTCAGGAAGTAGCCGAGAAGACCGAACGCCAGCACGACCCAGATGTCGAACGGCTCATTGCGCAGCGCGAACGAACCGACCGTGCCGAGGATGAGGATGCCGCCGGAAAGGATCGTCGGCGAGATCTTCAGGATGCGCGGGAAGATGCGCACGCCGCCGAGGCCGATGATCAGGAAGAACAGGTGCGCGATGCCGAGGCTGAGGAACAGCGAGTAGATCAGCGGAGCCTGTTCCTGGAACAGGAACGGACCGGGCTTGAGCCCCTGGATCGTGAGCGCTCCAAGGAAGATGGCCGAAACCGCGTTGCCGGGGATGCCCAGCGTCAGCAGCGGTACCAGCGAGCCGCCGACGACCGCGTTGTTCGATGTTTCCGTGGCGACGATGCCGTCCATGCAGCCCGTGCCGAACTGTTCCTTGTGCTTCGAGAATCTCATTGCTTCGTTGTAAGCGAGGAACGTCGCGATGCTCGTGCCCGCGCCGGGCAGGATGCCGACGAACGTACCGATCACGGCCGAACGCAGCAGGTTGATCCATCTCTTGACGAACTCGCTGATCGCCGGCACCTTGCCGGAGAGCGCGTTCATGTGAGATTCCTTCGCCTTCTTGACGATCATGTCAATGGCCTGCGGGAACGAGAACAGACCGATCAGGCAGGGCACGATCTCGATGCCGCCGTACAGTCCGGGAATGCCGTCGGCGAATCTGGGATAGCCCGTGAGCGGGTCGGTGCCGATGCAGCCGAGGAACATGCCCAGAAGTCCCGCGAACAGACCGCGCGACATCGACTTGCCGGAGATCGAGGAGATGATCGTGATGCCGAACACCATGACCGCGAAGTACTCAGCCGGTCCGAACGACAGCGCTACCTTGGCCAGGGCCGGGGCGCAGAAACTGAGCACGACGACCGAGAAGAGACCGCCGATGAACGAGCTGATCGTCGCGATGCCGAGCGCTTCGACGGCGCGGCCCTTCTGGGCCATCGGATAGCCGTCCAGAGTCGTCGCCGCGCCGGCGGGTGTTCCCGGCGTGTTGATGAGGATCGCCGTGATCGCGCCGCCATAGACGGAACCGCAGTAAATGCCGCAGAGCATGGCGAATCCCGAAGCCGGCGCCATGCCGTAGGTGAGCGGGACGGCAAGCGCCACGCCCATCGTGGAAGTCAGTCCGGGAAGCGCGCCGACGATGATGCCGACAGCCGTGCCGATGAAGTTGGAGACGAGGACGCTGGGAACAAGCGCCAGTTTGAGAGCTTCCATCCAGTCTAACATACGCCTCTCTCCTTTCTAGGCCAGCACGCCTTCGAGCAGGCCGGCCGGCAGAAGCACGCCGAGCACGTCATGGAAGACGTAGTAGAGCAGCCCCGCGAAGACGATCGAGATGATGAAATGCGACACCTTGACGCGGCGGTCGATGACGGCCATCCAGATAAAGTAGAACAGACCGGTGGCGATCAGGAAGCCGAGCCAGTGGAACGACAGCAGATAGCAGAAGAACAGCCCGATCGAGAAATACTTGTTGAAGCGGATCTCGTCAGTCGGAGCCTGCGTGGACTTGCGCAGCTTCCAGGCGTACCAGATCGAGACCAGTGCGCACAGCCCCATCAGCACGAGCAGTGATTGGGGATAGGCGCGCACCTCTTCCGGCTCGAGCAGCGACCTCCACAGGAAGAAGACGACGAAAATCACTTCGAGGAAGAGCATTTTGACGATGTACACGAATGGTTCCTCCCTAGTCATGAGAAAAATGAGGGTCCCGGCGGGAATGTGCTGGAACCCTCGTTTTGTTGCTACGGTAAAACGTGCGCCTGAATTGGCTGGTTACTTCTTGCCTTTCACGTCGACCTCAGAGACGACTGCAGCGATATCTTTCTTCTGCTGCTCGAACATCTCGGTGAAATCCTTGCGGTTCATCCACATGTCGGGCGGCAGGCCGGCCTTGGTGTAGGCCTCGACGAACTCAGGATCGTTGAAGGCCTTCAGGAAGGTGTACTCGATGCGGGCAATGATCTCTTCAGGCGTGCCCTTCGGAGCGACGATGCCGCGCCACGGACCATCGACGAGGTCGATGCCCTTTTCATTAGCGGTGGGAACATTGGGGAACTCAGTCAGTTTCTTCGCCGCCAGCGTCAGCAGGTAGTTAACTTCACCGCTGCGGACCTGCTCGGAAAGCTCGGAAGGAGAAACGGTCGTCAGATCGACGTGGCCGCCAAGCATCGAGGTCATCGCCTGCGAGCTGCCGTTGGTGGGCACGACCACCCACTGCAGGCCGGTCTTTTTCATCAGACGGAGCATGGCCAGATGGTCGCTGGCCATAGCGCCGGAAACACTCACCTTGACAGCGCCGGGGTTGGCCTTGCTGTACTCGACCAGCTCTTCCCAGGTCTTGAAGCGCTTGCTCAGGCAGGCGACCGTCTCGGGCTCGTAGACCATGTTGACGACGGGGATGAACGACTCGGTCGCGAAAGGTGTCTTTCTCGTCAGCGGGGCGATGACGACCGAGGGGCCGACCTCGCTGAGCGTGTAGCCGTCAGGACGCGAACGGGCGACTTCGCCATAACCAGTTGCGCCGCCGCCGCCGGGGCGGTTCTCGACCGCGATCGGCTGGCCAAGGTACTTCTCGGCGATCTTGGCGGCAAGACGGGTGGTGATGTCAGCCGCGCCGCCGGCCGCGAAGGGGACGATGATCTTCACGGGCTTGGTGGGGTAGTCGGCCGCGAGAGCCGCGACGGGCGTAAGGCAAAGAGCCGCGGCAGCCAGGAACGCAAACATACGGGTAGCTTTCATTGAACACATCTTCCTTTCTTAAAAGAAACGGGGAATGTGGTGCAGATCGGGACGCTCTCATGAACGGCCCGTTGAAGCCGTAAAACTAATTGTAGTTCTTCTTCTCCCAGACGGCGAACACTTCTTCAAAGGTCTTGGGAGCCTTGCCGCCGAGTTCCTTGTTCATGCCCAGCGAGGCGCTCTTCTCAAGGCGCTTCTTCGCACCGGCGGCGATCAGCGGCTCGATGCCTACTTCGTGCATCAGCTCCATCGCCTCGCCCACTTCAAACGCGCGGCGCTCGGAGTGCACCAGGTCGGCACCGGCCATGCGGGCAGCCATTTCCTTGAACGACTCTTTGTCCATCGAGTTGGTGACCGATGCAAGGATGTTCTCCTCGATGCCCATCTTGCGGGCGAACAGGAACGTCTCGACGATCAGCGCCTCGATGCCCTTCATGAAAACGCTGCGCGCCAGCTTGATGCGGCTCGCTGCGCCGGGCTTGCTGCCGGGGCCGACGAGGCTGATTTTCATCGCGTAGGGCGTCATGCGCTCCTTCCACTCCTCGGCACCGTCGCCGGAAGCCAGCATGGGCACCTTGTGAGCGGACACGACGAGCGAGCCGAGCATGGCCGAGTCAACGTACTTCGCGCCCTTTTCGGCGAACTTGGCCGCTTCGGCCTCTTTGATGTGGGGCAGCGCCGTCGTCGTATCGACGAAAAGCTGGCCGGGCTTGGCAAAAGGCAGAAGGCCGTCGGCCGTGGAAGCAGTGAATTTCGCCGGTACGCAGAGGACGACGACTTCGCAGCTTTCGACGACTTCCTGAGCGCTGTTCGCGACCTTCACGCCGGCATCTTCGGCGCGGTGAAGGAACACGTCTTTCGCAGGACCGCCCATGTTGAGCGCCACGTCAAACGCGAGGATGTCCTCAAAGCCTTCCTTTTTCAGACCTTTGCCCATGTTGTAGGCAGCTTCGCCAAAGCCGATGTAACCAAGTTTAAAACCCATCACCAACGACCCCTTTTCTATAAATGAAATACAAAAATCCTTAATCTGAAAAAATCATACTCGCCCATGCGAAGTTTGTCAATCAAGAAAACGAAAGTATAATGTATACACGGGTGCTGACGAATCTTGACGAAAAGACGACGTGACGCTCATACAATTATGAAAGCGGAAGACGGATTGGGTGGTGCGGACGAAAAAAGCGTCGAAGACGAAAGCGTATCGTCTCCGACGCGACGGTCATGCATTATTCCAGACTGTCGATCTCCTTTTGCAGGTTTGCCAGAAAGCGTCCTGCGTGCGCGCCGTCCATCTGTGTGTGATGGAACTGGAAGGAGACGGGGAGGAAATACCTGAACAGCCTTTTTCTGTACCGGCCCCAGATTAGGAAGGGATTGTTGAAGATGCCGCTGTTCATGCCGACGGCGCCGTCGATCTCCGTATCGACGATCGCCGACGTGCCGATGACCATGCAGTCGTCCGAAAGGTCTCTGTCCTGACAGGTCCTGGCGACCTGCGAGGTGTATTTCAGGTACTCCTGATTGAATGCT
>JAEEGI010009910.1_pt1 | contig 20780 bp, 5 predicted proteins | sample 8958751 | NCBI WGS metagenome assembly JAEEGI01 (sample SAMN16246545, study PRJNA631951) | gut metagenome | biome: gut microbiome; feature: rumen; material: KS-attached | host: Bos | place: Iran: Karaj | collected 2018-10 | reverse complement strand
ATGGCTATTGTCTCAGTTCCTGCAATGGCCTGCACCAACCTCATCGTAGGCAAAAAGGCTTCCACCGACGGCAGCGTGATGTGTACCTATAACTGCGACGGCTTCGGCTTCTCGGGTTCGCTGTTCTACAGTCCCTCGGGACGACACGAGCCCGGCGAACTCATTGAGATTCGCGGCTGGGGACCTTCGCATGCCGGACAATACGTGAAACAGGTAGAATACACCTATAACGTAGTCGGCCTGATGAACGAGAAACAAGTGACCATCGTCGAGACCACCTTCGACGGACGACTGGAGCTCGTCAACCAAGAGGGTTTGCTAGATTATTTCAGCCTGATGCGCCTGGCATTGCAACGCTCGACCACGGCCCGCGAGGCTATCAAATGCATGGTCGAATTGGTTGATGAATACGGCTACAACAGCAGCGGCGAGACCCTCACCATCTGCGACCCCAACGAGGCTTGGATCATGGAAATCATCGGCAAAGGGCCCGGCCACAAGGGAGCCGTCTGGGTAGCCGTGCGTATCCCCGACGACTGCATCTGCGCCCACGCCAACCTGAGCCGCATCCGTCAGTTCCCCTTGGAGAAGCGTTCCAAAAACAGCATCAGCAGCAAGAACCTCAAGAAAATCAATAATCCTGAGATTGAATGCGTCTATGCCGAAGATGTCATCAGCTTTGCCAAGGAATGGGGTTATTTCAACGGCAAGGACGAGGATTTCTCGTTCCGCGATGCCTACTGCCCCATCGACTTCGAGAACGTGCGCTATGCCGACGCCCGCGTGTGGAGCTTCTTCCGCCATCACTACAGCCACGAGGAGATGGACAAATACCTGCCTTACATCAACGGCGAGTTCGATGTTTGCGACCATCTGCCCTTGTGGATTAAGCCAGACAAACCGTTGTCATTGCGCGACTTGCAGGCCGACATGCGCGACCACTTTGAAGGCACTCCTCTTGACATGACCTCCGACATGACCGCTGGCCCTTGGGGCATGCCCATCCGTCCCCTGCCTATGCACTTCACGGATAGTGACAGCATCCCTTATTATCGCGAACGTCCCATCGCCACACAACAAAGCGGTTTCACCATGACCTGCCAGATGCGTTCATGGCTATCCAACGACGTGGGTGGCGTCACCTGGTTCAACTGCGATGATGCCAACATGGTGGCCTATGTGCCGCTCTACTGCTGTATCACGCAAGTGCCCGATTGTTTCCGCCCCGAGAACAACCTACGCAATGAGTTCAGTGACAAGTCTGCCTTCTGGATGAACAACTGGGTGGCCAACATGGTCTACCCACGCTATTCCATGATGATCGGCGACTTGCGCCAAGCGCAAAACGAACTGGAAGACTATTATTTCGCTGACCAAGACAGTGTGCTCATCGCCATCGAGAAGATGATGCCCGCCGACCGCCGCAGCTATCTCAACAACAAAAGCATTGCCTACGCCGAAAAGATGATGCAACGTTGGGATAAGCTGGCCAAATACCTGATTGTGAAATACAACGACCAAGTGGTAAAACGTGTCGACAAGGACGGGAATTTCCAACGCTGGGGCTATGAGACACCCGGCTACGACAAGCAGTTTATCAATGCCATCGGCAAGTCAACGGGTGAACGCTATAAGTTGAAAAAGGTCATTGAACGGAGGGAGAGATAGGCCTTCACTATTTCCAAAACCTCAACACCGCAATCTCGCCAATCAAAGCCAGCAAAGCGATCAAGGCGAAAAGCTTCCATTGCGTCGACTGATGAGCCATGGCTTCCACCAAGTCGGCGGTGACGAAATCGGAAGTGTCTAATACGGCGGCCACGTCGAAGCCCGCTTTGCCAAAGGCTTTATTCGCCTCCTCGCTGTCCACAAAGTCCATCTTCGATTCCACTCGGCTTTCGTTCCAAGCCGTCACTCGATTCAGTGTGTCGTTGATAAGAAGGTCATAGAAGCCTGCTGAGGGTAGGTTGTCGTTGAGATAGAGATATACCTTGCCGTTGCGCACTTCCGAGGCAGGCATCAGTTCAAAGCTTCGGTCGGAATTAGCAAAAAGATATTGGCGGTCGCCTTCTTGGCTTATATCACTTAGCACCAATATCTTATCTTGCCCAATCGTGTAGGCCAACTTATCCATTTTTCCACCCATGAAGGCCATCTTGACCATCATCGGGACAAAAAGTGCGTTGTCGGCAAGGTCGCTCCATTTAGGATCCAAGGCAGTGGCCATCACGAAGGCTTGCCCCTTCCCTACCGAGGTCATCATCAGCATCGGGTCACTGTTCTGCAAGGTCAACAAGGAAGTAGCCATACCATTGGTTTTCAGGCGGACATGACGCTTTACCTTGGGAAAGTCGGGATGCTGGGGCAAATCCAGAATCATATCGTTGAAGAAGGCGTGTTGCAGTGCCAAGTCCTCCACTGATGTAGCATTGGTATCGACTTCCATCAAGGTTAAACCAAGTTTGTTGTATAGATAGCGGTTGTTTTTGGGGTCATCCAGAGACGGGAACACGACAAGGCTTGCCCCTTCGTTGACCGCATTCAACAGAGCTTGCTGCAAGGTTTCATTCATCACAGCGCTTTCGTTCACTATCAACAATTGGGCTTGTGCGATGGTAGTCAAATCGAAGCGCGAAGGCTCCATCAATGAGTAATGAAACTGCTCATCGTCAAACAGCATTGCACAGCTTGAAGGCTGGCTACCTAACTCTACCACAGAAAGACTTGGCTTCACACTTAACACGAAATGATAGCTGTCGTCAAAGGTGATGGGATGGTCGGTCAAGCTGGCGCTGCAACGCTGTTCGCCCGAGTCTTCCACCACAAATTGCATCTCCACCTCAGCTGTGCCGTTTTTCTCCAAATCCACCGTTGTGGAAGCGGCCATTGCATTGTTCATGGTGAAGTTGATGGGCATACCTTTCACCTCTTTGTCGCCTTGGTTGACCACCCTTACCATCAGTTCGTTGGTCAAGCCCGATTGAACGATAGGCGAAGCCAACCAAACCGAATCGATATAAAGATTGGTCTTGAACTCAGGTACCATTGGCACCATCACCACCTGCAAGGCAGTGTCGGCTTTGGCTGCCGACAAATCGAAGGTATTGCTTTGGAAATCGGAATAGACAAATAAGGTAGAAGTAGCAAAACCATGTTGCTTACACAGCATCTCGAAACGGTCAATCACCTCGCCCATGAGCACAGGTGCACCATCGGGATTCATGCGGTCGAGCTGATCGAGCATCTCCTCCTGGTTCATCGGGTACTCGTTCTGTATCTCGAAGCTGTTGGTCATCAGCAGGTAACGATTGGAGGGATTAAGCTTATGTACCAAATCGCGCGCCGACTGCCGTGCATCCTCAATCAAAGTGGTACGTTGCGACTGCCCCTTCATACTCATTGAATTGTCGATATAGATGCCAACGAGGGTATTCTCTGTATTGACATTCAACTGTTTCTCAGGATGATACGGAAAAGCAAAAGCCAAAACCAATGCCGCAATAAAAAGGCAACGAAGCAATAGCGTCACCAAATACTTCAGTTTCCTCGTCTTGGCATTCTCCTGTTGAATGGAACGCAACACAGCCGTATTGCTGAAATACACCAACTTATGTCGCCTGAAGTTGAACAGGTGGATGAGGATGGGAATCAGCAGGGCGAGCAAGCCCCAAAGCATTTGTGGATAGAGGAAACGCATAAATTGTCAAAAACGAGTTGCAAAAATACGATTTTTTATCAAGATGACACTTTTTCACAGGTCAAATGCTGACAATAAAAAACGAGCGGATTCGTAAATCCGCTCGAACTATCACAGCAGGATGAAATCATAACTATATGTATCATTCCTTCACCACTCTGAGCGCCTTATGGCATTTGCCTTCCGCATCCGTAATGCGCAACAGATAAAAGCCTTTAGGCAAGTCTTCCAAATGGATTTCATTGGTGTTTAATTCAGTTTTTAGTAACTGTCCATGAGTGTTGAAGACCTGAAAACGCTCTACCTCAATGCCATCCACATGTGCCATGGATTGCGTTGGATTCGGGAAAATCCTCATTGGGAGAATTCCCGTTTCTTGCAAAGCGTTGGTCTGTGGGGCAACAGCCAGTGCATATATGGTAGTACATTCAGGATCTATTTCGATGGCTTCACCGTTTTTGAACAACACTCCGTAAGACGAGTTCAACATTTCATTAGGCTGCTTGCCAAAGTAGTAACCCGCTCCTCCGAAATACAAATCTTCTCCAACTTTCAATATCGTATAAAGTCCTATGAAATGTTCGTAGTCGTACTCATACAACACCTCTCCGTTCTTCCATACCATAGCTTTTTGTTCTTGGTTTTCAACATTGATTTCGCCGCAAGCATAAATATCTTCGCCGTCGATGCAGAAATCCCTAATACACGCATAACTCCCGTAATTATAAAGCACTTCGCCGTCTTTCCATATCATCCCATCATAACTAAAAGGCCCGATGTTTGTCCTTAACCCTCCGCAAGCATACACATGACCTTCATGGCAGATAATGGTTCGCAGTCCCGACCCCTCCCAGCTTCTTCCAAGCACATAAAGCGGCTCGTCATCTTTCCAGATGGTGAGGTCACCAATACCATTCACCATGTGATTCGTCCCAAGAATGTAACTATGCCCATCCATAAAATCGATGTCGTTAAAGAAAGCACGCGACGTGCCAAGGGTATCCCATAAAGCCACATCCTTCCAAATAGCACCTTTTTGTTGAACTAATTCTTCAAAAAAGATGTCACCAACAGAATATAACACATCTTCATTATAACAAATGCTCTTAATCACTGACCTATAACCGCCCGAAAAAATCCGTTCTCCGTTTTTCCAGATATATGCACCGTAGTTTCCGTTACCAGCATAATACACATCGCCTTCATTGGTGATGGTCAAATCCAAAACACCACAATACCAACTTTCCTCTTCGAAATTGGTATATAACAATTCATTGTTTTTGTAAACAGCCGCAAGCGTATCGCTCCTTACGCCAGCATAGTAAAAGTCGTTTTGTTGAGCGCAAACTAAAGCCACCTGCATTGCAAGGATAGCCAAAATCATTAATCTTTTCATTGTCGTTAGATTTTTATGGTTAATACTGTTTGTTGTTTTTCGATAGGCAAAACTACAAACAGCCTCCACTGCCGTCAAGGAAATGATGGTGCGGATTGGTGCGGGTTTTGTGAAACGAATAGGAATCAGTGGGTTATTTCCGTTTTTGCCATCCTGCGTAAAGTGGTTGAAAGCGGTTCGTCGCTACCGAAAATGCCTTTCAGTTTGCGGCTGCGCTCGCAAACTGTATTGAAAGCGCGTTGCATCAAGGCGGCCACATCGGCTTCCTCCACACCCAAAAGATAAAGGCAGCAATAGTCGATGTCGCCTTTGGTCAGCGCAGGATAATCGTTTTTGAGTTGGGCGGTGAACTGTCCGAAATGGGCATCGGTAGCCTCGCGCAAGGCCAAAAGTTGCTCCTTGGTGAGAGCGTAGTCCTTATAAATAAGGTAATCCACCTTCGACTTGAATTGTCCTTCGTTCACCCGCTCCATAATCAGGCGGCAGATGGGTTCCTCGGCAAACGAGGCGGCTTCGACCCGTTTTTTCATTGCTGAAAGAGCCTCTCCCTGCTCCTGCAATCGTCCCGAAAGAGCCTGCTTCTCGGCTTCCATACGCTTGTGTCGCTTCCGATTAAGCAACAGCCAAACCGCAAGCACCACAAGCAAAACCATCAGAGGAAGGACGATTTTCATAATCTGTCCACGGTTTTCCCTCTCCTCTTGCAGTCGGGCGTTGTCCTGCTTTTGCTGCAAATACTCCTGAAACAGGCTCGTGAAGCGCCATTCGTCTGCCTTGGTGCCAAACTCGGGCGGCGTGTTTTGCGCCACAAAGCGGGCATATTCGCCAGCCTTGTCCGATTCGCCACGGGCTTCGTAAATCTCGCGCAAATAATCAGCACTTTGGGTTTTCAGGAACATATTGGGCGCATCGTCAAAGACACAGTTGAGGTAAACGACAGCAGAATCATGCTGATTGTCAAGTTTATAGATGTAGCCAATACCCAAATAGCGGTCGTGTTTCTCGAATTCGTTGCCAGCCGTTGCAATACGTTTGAGTGCGTCAACAGAGGCCCGCCCATCGTGCGCCAAATGATAGGACGACAACGCTTTCCGATTGATGACATTGCGATAAAGCACCCCCGTTGTGTCTTTCATACTCGCCAACGAGCTGTCGTAATAATACAAGGCACTATCAAACTGCTCCGATTTCTCGAACTCGTAGCCCAAGAAAAACAAGGTGTTGGCCATACTTGAAGGCGGGCTCGAGGCTTTTCGTTTGTAAGTCAGCACGTTCTTGTAGAAATAAATCGTCGGCTCGATAAGGAACTTGTCGGAATAAATATTGGCCAATCGGGCATAAATCAGGGCAATGAAACTCGCTTTGTGCCCCACCAACTCATCCTCGACAAAATGTTGTTCCATAATTGTCAAGGCTTTATAATACTCTTGGCAAGCCAACATCGTGAGGGAATCGTCGGTAAAGATGATGCCATTATTAATACAGATGGCGTTCATGTAATGGGAGCGGGCGGAGAGGAAGGCCATATCCTTGTCGTTGGGATAAACGGAGGATACGCTGTCGAAATAAGTCAAAGCCTTTTCCACTTCATCACAATAAGCCACCTCGCGGCGTATCTTAAAGCAAGCCTCTGACAGCATCAAACTCGCATATTCCTTATCAGGAGAACAACCGACACTATCCACTACACTCACAAGATATACCAAAGCGCTGTCTGGATGGTGTTGCAACAGGCTATCAACTTCAATCAGACGCGAGTTCTGTTCTTCCCCATTCCCAGTCGACTCCAATGTTTTGGCACATGAAGCAAAACAGCAGAGCAACGAGAAACATACCATAATAAAAATCTGTTTCATGGCTGCAAAAATACTGAAACGCCTGATGCAACAAAGAAAACGATGGTGCGGATTGGTGCGGATTTTAAGCAAACATGCTATCTATCAAGTCTTTGTACTTGGCTATAATGACCTTACGTTTGGCTTTCAACGTAGGTGTGAGCAAACCGTTAGCGATACTCCACTCATCCGCCAGCAGCACGTACTTCTTGACCTTCTCCGTCTCACCCAAGCCTTTGTTCTGCTCGTTGACTTCCTTGGCAAAACGTTTCATGACCTCTGCATTTTGAATCATTTCGGCATTGGTCGTATAAGGTATCTTCTCCTCAGCGCACCAAGCCTTCAAGTCGGTGAAACTCGGGATGATGAGCGCACCTGCAAACTTCTGGTTCTCACCCACCACCAAACACTGCTCAATCAGCTTGGAAGCACAGAATTTGGCTTCGATGACATCGGGGTTGATATATTTGCCGCCCGAGGTCTTGAAAAGGCTCTTGATACGGCCCGTGATGCGCAGGCGATTGTATTGGTCAATCTCGCCCATGTCGCCCGTGTGGAACCAGCCCTCCTCGTCGATGACTTCCTTGGTGAGTTCGGGGTGCTTGTAGTAGCCCATCATCACGTTATGGCCACGGCAACAAATCTCACCGTTGTCGGCAATCTTCACCTCGGTGCCTGGCAATGGCTGACCCACATAGCCCACTTCGCGGCCATGTGGATTGCGGTTGCTCACGGCGATAACCGGCGAAGTCTCGGTAAGGCCATAGCCTTCGAAGACCGGCATCTTGATGGCCGAGAAGAAACCAGCAATCTTTTGGGAGATGGCAGCGGCACCCGAAACGATGATGTCGAAGTTCTCGGCACCGATGTTGGCCCTAATCTTGGAATAGACCAGCTTGTCGGCGATGCTCAGCTTCCAATCGTAGAACCAATGGCGGCTGGTAGCATCAATCTTGTAACGCTCGCCGAGCTGCAACGCCCAGAAGAAGATAGCCCTTGCGATGCCCTTCTGCTTCTTGCCTGACTGGTAAATGGCCTCATAGAAACGCTCAAGGACACGTGGCACGGCACACATCATCGTAGGATGGATTTCGCGCATATCATTCGCGATGGTCCCCAAGCTCTCGGCATAGTAAATCGACATGCCACGATACTGGTAGCAATAGTTCAGCGCACGCTCGTAGGCATGGCAAACGGGCAAGAAACTGAAGGCCTTATTGGAGGTATCGCTGATGGTGTAATGGAAGTTCGGGAACTGGTTCATCAGGTTGTGGTGCGAAAGCATCACGCCCTTTGGAGTACCAGTAGTACCCGATGTATAGATAATGGTGGCGCACTCCATCTCGTCGACGGCAGCCTTACGGGCTTTCAACTCATCGGCATGAGGATGTTCCTTGCCCATCTGAAGCAGTTGATCGAAATAAGGGTATTTCTCGCGGTCAACCATAGTGTAGACCATTTTTACATTAGGTGCATCGGGCAGGATATTGGTTACCTTGTTCATCACCGAGAGGCCGTCGATGATGACCATCTTGGCATCGCAGTCGTGAAGGATATATCGGTAGTCGTCTTCGCTGATGGTCGGATAAACCGGCACGTTGATGGCCCCGACCTGGCTGATGGCCATGTCGAGCATGTTCCATTCGGGACGGTTGGTCAATATCATAGCGACCTTGTCGCCCTTCTCAATGCCCAACTCAATGAGGGCATAACTAAGTATGTCAGCGTGTTCCTTATAGGAACGGGAGCTATATTTCACCCATTGGCCGTTCTTTTTGCCTGCGAGAGCTTCTTGTTGGTTGGGGTATTTCTCAACATAGTTGTCGAGAAGGTCGAATACTCTTTTTATTTCCATATGTAATAATTCTTAAAAATTGCTTGTGGATTATGATGTCGCAAAAGTAAAAATTTTATTGATACGATAGGAGTATTGGTTGAATTCTTACCAGTTTTACATAAAAAAATGCGGAGCGTTGCTCCGCATTCCATATATAAAACATATCATTCGTCTTTTCTGTGCCGCTTCAGTAGATAGGCTCCACTCATTGCGGCCAACAGCAACCAGCCGCCATCCAAAGGCGCATAAAAAATCTCGTCCAAATCAGTGCCTTGATAAGGTACAGGCACATTAAAATTAGACTCACCTACACGAACATTGCCACCCACATCCTCGTCCATTATAAACACTTGACCGGGCATTGAAACACTCGTAAAAAGCAACATGATGAGTATGACAATGATTCTTTTCCTTATGTTCTTCATAGTATCCATGGTATTACTCACTTTCAATATACTTTCAGATGGTCTGTTCATTCAGCTATAATCTTTTGGACTTTCGTTTCTTCTGAATTGATTAATCGTAGTAGGTACATGCTCTTTGCAACACTCGGCAGACTGACGCGGCTCTGTCCGCCCGAAAGCCTACCCTGCCACAAAACGCGACCTTGAAGGTCAATCAGCTCCAACAGGCCTTCGCCCGTCACCAGCCATTGCGATCCATCAAAGAAGGCAAAGCTTTGTTCATTCTCCTCTTCATGCTCTTCCACGTCGACGCAGTTGAACGTGATGTAGAACCGCGATGCCATGTCTTGCTTGCGTCCTTCGAACACATAGCTCTCATTCTCCAACATGTCGTAACGTGTACCTGTCAAATTGTCGATCAAGTATAGGCTACTGAAATACCCGTTCGCCGTGTTCCATTTGATGGTGAAGACGTCGTTTTCCTTCGCCTCGAACCACAAAGGCACTCGCTCTGCGCCTTCCTTGACAAACAGTGCGGCATAAGGCTCTCCGTCATGGAAAGCATAGAACTGACCGTTGCCTTGACGTAACTCTTTCTGCTTCGTGGCGCCTCCCCATTCCAGACGGTGGAACTCCACAACCGTAACATCTGTACAGCCATTTTCACTGCTCAGGTAAAGATTCACCAATGGATAGTTTGGTTTCCAGTCGCGGAATGAGCTAGTTCTAGCCATGGAACGAGTCACGGTCATGCCTTCATTGAAACTCAGCGGAAACGATCCTTTTGCCTTGACAAAGAATCCCTGATGCGGATGCAGATATGCATCGGCATACTCACCGCCATCTGAACCTCCTTGAGGATAATAGATGTATGCGCTCTCCGGCATATCAGTATATCCATCAGCATTGTAAATCACATAATACGGATTCATGGAACTACTGTTCGCGTTGGCGAAGGCATCAAAACTCAAATAGGCGTGATATGGGTTGCCTATAAGGTTCCACCCAGACATATCATTCGACGTAAAGGTTACATCCCTAGATTTGTCATTGGTATTCAGATAGCCGTGGCTCTGCAGATAGGTCATTGTGGAAATAGCGGCCATGTAACCCTTACCCACCACAAGATTGTCTTCATTCTGGTTGGAGATGCCGTTCTCGGTATAAGGCAGATGGGCATGGAGATGTTGTTCACTATCATACTCATCACTGTGCCAGTGGTTCGGTCCATTTCGCTTGAAATTAATCCAATGCGGTTCAGGTTCATACCAACAGAACATATCCATGCCGTAAGGATAGCAGAACCTACCCGTACCAGGATGCTCGTCGCTGTTTTCAATGAACAGGTTCTCAATTTCGCTCTCCAAAGGCATGTCAGGGTTGTTGGGATCACTGAACAAGGCACCCCTTTGGGTCGGGAAATAGCCATCCGAGCTTTGGTCAGCATGGTTGAACGTCTTCATCCAATAACGGTTGTCGCCCGTTGAGCCTCCATTGAGCCAATTGAATTCACCATTGGTAGAAGTCTGTTGGTGCAGATATGGCCATGGATTATTAAAATAGGTGCCATAATCGCCTCCTGTATAATACTCAGATAAATTCGAATTGGTTCCGTTTACCATATAGTCAAAGCCCAAAGGTGCATTGCTAATCGGCGAAGAGAACATGTGCCAATCGCGTGGCAGGTCATGCATTCCCAAGTGGTTGAGTCCTGGTGTCGACGTAGCATGACCGCACGAATTGTCGAAACTCACGCCCACGTATGTCTCAAGAAACTCTGCCATTGTATTAGGATGCAATATGGCCGCATTCTCATAAACGCTCACTTTACCAAGCTTGGTCGCATCGAAAGCAGCAGTCACTTCATTGTTGATATCACCATACACATAGAGGTAGTCTATTAAGGTTTGCTCTTCCTCATCCTCATAGATACCCATCCGATCAACCATAGCATCAAGCTCATTTTCGGCATCTGTTTCATTTCCATCACGGATGGGGCCTCCATACTGTAATACTACTCCTTGGTTATCGCCATCACTAACCGGGAACGCTCCCAACTGAGGCAGGCCGCCCCTGAAGGTACCCAAACTACGGAAATCGCCTGCGCCCACATTACCGTCTTCATCCAAATTACAGAGTTGCAGTAAGGGCAAATCACCATTGATTTCAGGAATGGTAGGACGTGCCCACTTGGAATAAGTGGCATCCGTTACCCAATCATTCAGCTTGGTAAACATAGGCTTCTTCTCTTCTCCTATCATTAGGATATTGTCGGAATAGAGATAGCCCAATTCGTCGGCTGTAATAACAGGAGTGTATTTGTAGCAATCACTGACGTTGGGGTCGCTGCCACTGCCCATCACTCTTGTAAAGGGGTAATCGTTTTGATCGTAGGCATAGGAATATTTGATCTTTCCACCGTTGTTAAGACCAGCCAACAAAGCAAAGTTGGAATTGTTAAGGCCATGGTCCCCATTGTTTTGCAGGTGCAGATAACAGTTTTCCATATCAGCTCCATAATTGATGCCTATCAAACCACCAATCGTGACCGATGCATTGCTATCCACATCAAACTTGACATTGGCAAAAGAGTTGTAGATTTTTGGCTTCCTAACGGTTTCACCCTGACTGCCGCCAATGGTATGGCCTACCAAACCGCCAATGGAATAATACAGATTTGCATGGAAGATAGGCATAGCCATAGAAGAATGGATTTCGCCATCCAACATGTTGCCCAACAAACCACCTGAAGCATTCTCTGAGTTTTCCTTGTCGGGACAGTAAATGTCGACAGAAGCTTCACTGTTGGCTATCAAGGAGGAGCTGCCCTCCATGGAGCCCACCAAACCTCCAATGTTAGCTGAGCCCACGGGGCTGATGAAACCACTGACGACAAAGGTACGGTCAACGACGCCGTTATTCACACTGCCAAACAAGCCATAATTGGCGCGCTCATACCTGCGGTCACCTTCGCCGATATAGGCAATATCCAGATGCTCAATCAAATGGCCCTGTCCGTCGTAAGTTCCGGCAAACTGTGAAGCACCCGTTTTTTTTGCGCCTATGGGTACCCAAACATACCTCTGTAAGTCGATATCACTCGTCTGTTGAATCGTCGTATTCGAAAAATCGCTTGAAGGAGTCTGACGGTTGCTTCCATTTACCAAGCTGATCAGCCATGCTAAATCGTAAGGCGAATCAATGGCATCCAAAGCGAAGTCTTGCGGCGCACTTCTCACCACATTGTTCCATGTCCAACCAAAGAACAAGGTCGTAGTAGGATCAAAGTGGTTAATGTACTGGCTTGGGTCTGTCAAAGGATATGCGTAGTCAGGTATGGAGGTGGAATAATAGGTGAACCTCGGCATCTCATAACTCTTGTTCGAGAAGAACCAATCCAAGTCATCATGGAAATTGTTGAAATTCCAAGCACTTTCAGCTTGGCTTTGCGTCAATGCAACAGCCACAGGTGAGAAGGTGTTGTGGACAAAATGAGGGGCTATGTTCCTAATCGGGCTGGTAACGCCAATGCTTGTTCCCTCGTCAAGTGCCATCTCACCAATTATATTAAGGTGCTTGTCGAATGTAGGAAGATAGACATTGCATTCAATGGCTTCGGCAGGATCGGAACCAATTTGTAGATTTTGCAGGTTGCCTGTAACCGTCACCAAGTTCTCCACATTCACGGTAGCGGTTGAATTCACGTAGATGGCACCGCCATGATGCACATCTTCTTCTGCGTCATAATAATCGGAATTGGTATACCAAACATCTGCGTTGGTGTTGTTGTAACCGCGTTCCAAGATGGTTCCAAACTTAGTAACACCCGTTCCATTCATCGTCGAGCCCATCAAAGTGAGTTCCGAATCCGTTTGGGTCACAATCATAGGTTTCGACACATTGTCTTGTGCAAAAGCAGGAATATTGAGTGTTGACGGGTCGATAGGAGGATCCGCTACAGGATAAGGTTCCAAATCTGGATCAGGATAATAATTACCAGGTATCAGGAAGTAGGTGTCGTCACCTTGCGTGTGGGCATGCAAACCGTCCATCTGGACATTGTCTAAGGTGATCGATTCTCCTTCTTGCACCATGAGCATAGCTCCATAGTTGGCGCCAGGACCGTTTTTGTCAGGATGGGTCAGTCCTTCGTTGGTTGTCGTAAGGTCAAGCGTACCGTCACCTAAATCATAATATGCTTCATTGCCAAACTGTCTTGACCAATTCAAAGGATGACCACCAGGATAGCGATAAAGTTTCAAAGGATAAGTCTGGGTCTCACCTTCCACGACAACCGAACCTCCTTGAAGCAAAGCACTTTCATCCTCAGCCGACAAAGCGCCTACAACATAAATGATGTCGTTCTGGAAGTCATAGTTGTATTGCGTAAGGCTCTGATCAACGAACTCTTCTGAACAGATACCTCCAAAATTGCCTGTTTGAGTGCTTGGGTCATAAGTTACGGCTCCTGTTACAGTCTTCTTGGGCATGTCGGGATAAAGTCCCCAACCGTCGGTCTTCGACATATCGTCTCTTCCCCACCCTCTTGTACCGTCAACGTACCAGCGGCGGCCTCTGAACTCACGGATGACCCATTCGCGGTAATCGATACGGTCGCCTTTGAAGAATTGCAACACATTTGTGTATGGATGTTGATGGGTATTGGTGAAAGCATCACCAAGGTCCGTAAAGAAATTATATGAAGTATCGTAGCTCAAGAAACCACCGTCGCTAGTATTGTCCGTGTTGCCTTCCGAAATCTTCGGACGGGCATAAGCAAAGCTCTCAGTGCCCCAAGGCTGGAACGGGCTTCTCATACGGAAGAAACCTTCCAGCTCGCCATAATATTGGCCCATGTCAACCCAGTTGTCACCTTGCTTTTCCTTGCGATGATACCTGACCCAAAGCCTTGAGTCACCTTTAAAGACCAGCACATTTTCTTGAGAGAAGGTCAATGCCGAAGGAGTGCCGCTTTGCAAATCGGAATAATAATACAGATGAGCATCAGCCTCGGAATCGCCCTTGATGCCAATCCATTCCCAATAATCATGGTCCTCATCGTCAAGCATGGGATAGAAAGGCACATCATAAACGGAATAGGAAGCCTGCTTCAGATGAACGCTACGCACTTTGCGAATGGAGTCCATATAAGCCGGAACACTGGGAGAACCCAGCACAAAGCCGCTCGCATTAGCCATATACAAGGTCGAGTCGATCTTTAACACAGCATATTGGCGTTTACCTGAACCACTGATGTCGTTCATGCCGCTAAAATTGACATTGGAATGGTCAATCACCAAGTTGCCACAACGCTGGATGGTCTTGAGGGTACGCGTGGCATGCGTGAACTCCGTATTGCGCCCGTCGTCATCGCGGTGACCATAGTTCTTCAAAAGGATATGTCGGCCTTCAGCGCCCGATTCACAATGGGTACTGCTGCCGAACAAGCCTCCCGAGATACTCATTTCCGTATTCGTTCCTTCACCTTGGGTGTCGTATCCTGTTCCATCAATATAAATGTTACTGTAGCCTGATACGATGAAATCGGTCCAAGTATTCGTATTGGAATTGTTACCATAGAAGTCGGAACCGCCATACACCGAATTGCCGATAACAAGTTTTGACACCGTTGGCTCGATGCCTTCAGGATTATACTGAGGTTCGTCACCGCCGCAATCCTTATAATAGAGGTTGTATTCCTTATTGGGTGCATTCAAGATGGCATCCTTGCCGATATTTACACAGACCGATCCATTCACGGTGCAAGAGTATCCTGCGCCAAACACATTGCCGTCGATTTCGCCTCCATTGATGTTGACAAAGGACGTCCAATCCATAGGATGGTCGACATCGCCATCCAATGCGTTGTTATTACAGCCATACACATTACCCATGACATGACCGCCACGCATGTTCACTGTCTTCATGCCCAGCTGCACACGACCTTCGGGAAGGGCCTTGCTGCCTCCAAACACATTCACCTTCACCAAACCGCCGTTGACGTTGACCACTCGCTCTTCGCCCACCAAACTCATGTTGCCACCACCATAAACGCTGTTGATGATGTTGCCGCCATTGATGTACACTCTGGTATGGCCTTTCACAAGACCAGCGGTAGGGCTGGTTGCTCCATTGGGGTCAAGGTCGATACCACGACCACCACCGTAAACATTGCCTTTGAACGGGTCGCCTTCGTTCACGCCGATGGTTCCAGCGTTAACGGTAACCTTGGTGTTCTGATTCACATGACCATCTTCACCTCCTCCAAAAACACTACCTTTGACAACTGCATCGCCCTCAATGGTCACATCCGTGTTGTGGACGCAACCCAATTCCTTGAAATCAGCGCCCGCCATTCCACGGGAAGAACCAAACACATTACCATGCATTCTGCCTTCATCGCTCTGATTGCCGATTTCGCCACCGGAAATGATAATTTGTGCCAATCCTGTGCCTACTACTGGAATAGGTTCACCATCGTCATCCAGAACGAATTGTGTATTGCCATTTTCATCCAGAACGGGGTCGCCATGTTCATCAAGCAGCACTTCATATTGACCCACCGAAGACAAATTACCACCACCGTACACATTACGGCACACCTTGCCTCCTGTAATGGTCACATAAGCGTTACCGTAAACATGTCCTGACGTCAGACAATAACGCCATTTTCCATCTTCTTCGTCATAATACTGATCCCAACCACGGCCTCCACCATACACATTACCGTGAAGCGAATTGCCATCAGCGGTCAAATTGCCAAGTTCCGTACCGCCCACCTGACCATCAAAGATGTTTACATGAGCGTTGTCACGAACGTGACCATCCTCAGAACCTCCGAACACTGAACCTCTGATGAAAGGACTATGACCATTTTCTTCAAAAAGGTTCACTGTAGTCTCTTTTGCATAGGCCATCTTTTCGGCGATAGATGTTGCAGAGGGAGCTTCAACAATACCTTTACAGCCTCCATAAACGTATCCGCCAATATAATCGGGAACATTCTCACCCGAAGCGTTATGTCCTATTTCACCACCAGTTATATTGACGGTGATATAACCATGATCTTCACCTTCCTGTATGACACCATAGTGCTCCGTGTCATCAACAGGGGAAAGATAGAAGCCGACAGATCCACAACGGCCGCCGCCATACACTGAACCGAGCATGGTACCACCCGTGACATTGACTTCAACATTGCCACCTACATTGCCCGCTGCCAAATCAATATCGGCGCCAAGACCACCACCAAACACGCTACCATCGTAGTCTGTATAGCCATAAGTTCCAATAAAGCCATCTGTAATATTCATTTCAACATTACCAAGCACATGGCCTACTTCACCGCCGCCAAACACGGAGCCATATATCCTGCCTCCATTGAAATTGACTTGAGCCCTGTTGACATTCGTCCTCATACTAAACGAAGGATCCAATTTGCCTTTTCCACCACCAAATACATTGCCATAGGGATACTCGATAATTGAGTCGACGGAGCGCTCAAGGCCTACTATACCTCCATCAATGGTGATGGTAGAAAGACCAGTGTCTTCATCGGGAATAACTATACCATTATCCAACACATTTGTCTCACCCACATTGCCATATTCCGAGCCACCATACACATTTCTAAGCACATGGCCACCCGTGATTAAGACATTGGTGTTAACACCGACATAGCCAGCATTTTCATCCTCAAACAAACCCTTTCCACCTCCAAAAACATTACCTGAGCCCACATAAGGCACGCCATCCTCATTAGCCACACCGATGGTGCCGTTATATATCACAACATTGGAGCTGCCGCCTGTAGTAGCAACGTTACCGCCGCCATAGACATTGCTCACCAATATATCATCATCACCGTCGACAGTAACCGTTGAGTTACCAAACACGGCGCTTTCGTTGCCCCCACCGAAGGCTGCACCGTCGTAGAAAGTTTGGGCATTGCCGCCGTCCAGTTCTTCGTGCACGCCATAAATTTTACTGTTACCATTGACATTGAGGATGGTATTGCCACCCACACTGCCCAGGTTGGTCATATCCTTCTCAGTATAACAATACCATTCCCCTTCGTATTGGAAAGCAGGATTATTAGTACTCGCGGTGACGCCTTCAGGAAGGTCATGGATCCATTTGTAGTATCTGATTTCACCATCGTCTCTCACGTAATCCAACGAGCCGGCATGGTTGATGCTAGCCAAGTCGCGCCAGGGGAACACAACGGATTCTTTGTCGTGAATGGGGAACGAGGGCACGTCGCTTGAGTTGCCTCCACCATAGGCCGAACCCCAAATGGTAGTATTAAGTAAAGTAGAAGTCACATTTCCCGTCACCTTACCGAGGTTACCACCTCCGTAAAAGTCCTGCAATACCGTGCAATCGGTCAAGGTAGAATTAACCTCCCTTACCTCAGTGGCCGTAAACTGAGCCTCATGACGGTAGGTTCGCATCACAACATTATTAGCCGATCCGGAGCTCATGTCGATCAACTCAAACTCAAACTGGGCTTGATAACCTGCATCGCTACTAACATAACTAAGAGGAGTAAAGTCATCGAATTTTCCCGCTCCTCTCCAATTGGCTTCCGTGACGAAATTCAGTGCTGCCTGGCCATTGTTATATTGACGGTTACGGTTGAAGTTGGTACCGCCGTTGCCGCCACCATAGAATTGTCCGAAGATGGTGTTGTTGGCCACAGTGGTCACCGAAGTACCTTCCAGCATGTCACCTGTAAAGGGACCACCACAATACTTGCCCACGATGCTGTTATTGATGGTGACGTCAATACTACCCGTGACAGGTCTTGCTGCATTGAGGCCGCCACCATAGAACTCACCAATCAGTGAATGGTCAATCTTGAAAGTGACATTGCCGTAAATGTCTTCCATGCCCGCACCTGACATGATGCCAAACTTTCCACCATTGGTGTAGCAATGAGGATTGTCGGGGGTGCTATGTACATGATTGTTGACGAGAAAGACACCTGAAAGGCAGAAGCGTTCATATTCTCCACCCAAAACACTGACAGCGCAATGTCGGGTAGCTGCATTCATGTCACCGTGTTTTCCCGGCGTGAATTCCTTCATCCATATGTGGCCACCCAAAATGAAATAGTTTGTACGATTAAGGGGTCCTAAAGTATTATTCCAACTATTCGAAGAAACGATTTGTTCAAATTCACCACCATTCAGAATCACGGGTGACTCTTTCTTTCGATAGTTGTCACGTGTGTCATACTCAAACTGACCGGTATGCATAAATGCAGTTTCCGTAATCTCGAAATGGCCGCGCGGTACAAACGTGCCAATGGTCTGCAAGGCACCGTCCTTTCGAATGGCCATACCTAAAGTGGGAACCGGCAAGAAATCAAATCGTATGGGATGAAGATTCAAGCGAATGGTATTAACGCAAAACTGCCACTCAAAACAATAATCAGGCTCATTGTCAAAATCAAGGTCGACACTAGTGATGGTGAAAGGCCTATTATGGGTTGCAAATTCTTCGTTTCCGTTTCCATTTGTCCAACCAAGAATGTCAACCGTTCCGCTATTCCTATGCTGCACATTGCCAACCAACACCAAGGCCTGGTCGTAAACCGTAACAGTCGAAGTCCCCGAGCCCTCTAGAGCCAAACCGCTATTGATAGCGGTCTTAATATCGGCATACACTGGCTGGCCGTTAAATGTCGCAGGAAACTTGCCCGCTGGTGTAAAGTCGTTATCGCCCAAATTGACACGGTCGATGGAGTGTTCTTTATTGTGCAAATACACGGCATTGCCCCAATAGGCTTCAATGGTGATTGCCGTAACACCTTCCGGGACATAGTAATAGCCACCTTGCGCGAACACGCGACCACTAACAGCGTATATATCCTTTTCAGTACAATAGCGGTCTGCAAAATTGTAACCACTCTCCCAATTCTCCACAAAAGTGCCTTGCGTGCCTTCTGTCACTGAGGTAATCTTCCAACCTGTCACCACCTTATCGGTATAGTTGTTACCATATTTTTCGGCATGGGTCGTGGCATTAGGGTTACCAAACTGCTCATTATAATAAGGTAACTGCACTTTAGCATAGCTGAAATCATGGTGCAAAGTGTCCATGTCAAGAATAGGAAGCGCCAAAACCACATCCTGTGCACTACTATTGTGGGAACCAGCCTTCACCGTAACCGACAGTGTGCCCAACTTCTTACCTTGGAATGGCAAGGCGTTGTCACGATTCTTCCATGTCTGACTTGCCTCATCCCATACCAGGTTTTGGTCCACATTGATGTTTGAAGGATACTTACCCCAAGGTTTCAGAATGGGATAAGGCGCAATGCTCGGGTCGAGCACCCACTTGGCCATCAAATTAAGGTCATTTTCTGACTGGTCGTCATACTGTCTTTGGGTGATCCACCATGTGCATAAGCGACGGTTACTATTGAGAATATTACGGAAATACTCGAAACGGGTCAAGAACCGCTCTTCGACAGGCCATGAGCAATTATACTGATTGATATTAGTGAATTCGTCATCAAGAGTGGCGGAAACCATGAAATAGTTGTAATTGTTGATGCCGTTGGTGCTATTTTGCAAGCGTTTGTTGCCATAAACAGGAGCTTTGTTAGTTCCTGCAAGGACATCACCATAGAACATGCAGTTCACCACAACTGTTCTCAAATTATTGTACCTACCATTGGTGATTTGTGAAGTCGAGCCTCTCATGTTGTTTCCCACAATGCCTGCCGCATACTCACCTGCAGAGGTAATGTCGGCATAGCTGTAGCAATTGATGACGCGGGTAGGCATGAAACCATCTGGGATAGTCTGAACCGTAGTGGCGGTGAGCAATCCCACAATACCGCCAGTGTCGCCTGTGCCTCCCACCGAACCGCTGAGAATGCCGCAGTTGTAAACACATGTGCCTTCGTTGATTTCGCAAGCAATGGCTCCGGTATTACCTTCGTGATTTTCAATGTTTACGTCTTTCAGCACAATATTATAAACCGTTGCATTATTTACGGTACCAAACAAAGGTTGTGTCAAGCCAGATATGGTGTGGAACTGTCCATCAAATCTTCCTGTAAAACTATTGATTGTGGTATGGCTCGAAGCATCGTCAATGTCAGCGATGAGTTGATAAAAACCATCGGTGTCGACGATCTCATCTAAACTACTGATTTCCTGAGCCACGCGGAAGTCAACCTCAATCGTGGCCACGTTGGTATAGACACCATCCCTATAGGCTACAGCTTTGACAACCTTTCTATACGGTCCTATGTTGATGGTTCCGCCAGGAGCAGCAAAACTGCTACTGGTGTTGTCGGGCGTGGAGCCATCCAAAGTGTAATATATGGTGACATCTAATTGGTCGTTTTTGATAGTGACTTCTTTGTCGGCCTCATTTACCGTAAACGTAGGCATTTCCAAGACATCTTCCTCGAAACGCCAGCAGGATTTGGTATCAGTCGCACTGTTATATACGCCAATCATACCTACATGCACATAATTACCGCCATTAGCATAATATTGATTGTAATTATTAGTGGCAGGATTCCAATAACGATTGCCTGTAGTGAGACTGAAGGGCCGGATATTGATATTACCTGTCAAGTTCCCCGTGA
>JAEEGI010009909.1_pt1 | contig 20781 bp, 10 predicted proteins | sample 8958751 | NCBI WGS metagenome assembly JAEEGI01 (sample SAMN16246545, study PRJNA631951) | gut metagenome | biome: gut microbiome; feature: rumen; material: KS-attached | host: Bos | place: Iran: Karaj | collected 2018-10 | reverse complement strand
GCCACCCTCGGTGACGAGCATGCCGTCCTCGATGCGGACCTTGGCCAGTTGGCGGTCGCTGATGTAGTCGCAGTCGTAGCCCAGACTGTCAATCTTCAGGATGCTGCTGATGAACTCCGGAGCTTTCTCGTCCATGGTGTGGATATCAAACTGCATCAGCAGGTCCTCGCCATTGCGGCGGTTCTTGCTGGCCTCTTTGGCATCGTCGTTACGCGGTCCGCGCTTGCGCCACATGTCCCTGACGGGCAGATAGACGAGGAAGTCGTTGTCGGGCTTACCCATCTGCAGGAAACTCTGACAGCGCTCGATATATTTCATGAGGTAGGGCGCATCGCGCCAGATGCTGTTCGTTGGACTCATATCCACCGAGGCATAGAACTTCCATCCTGGCCAGGGGGCATCCTTGGGCGAGTAGCACGTGCCATGGAAATAGACGTGGTTGACACCACAGGTGAACATCAGGTCCAGGTCAGGCTTCATCTGCGACAGTGACGTGCGGAAGTGCTCTGTCAGCCAGGTGAACGTCTCACTGCTGGTGAAGGGCTTGCCCATGACGTGGGCTGCCGACGGGGCATATTTCAGCATCGATACGTCGCTGAAGTTCTTCTTCGTCTTGCCTGGGTCGGTGCGCAGTCCCTTGATGCCGAACTCCGATAGTCCGAAACCCTCAATCTCAGGGATGTCAACGGCAGCATACAAGTCCAGCAGGTTGGCTGGCGAGCCGTGAGCCTGGTTGCGCACCAATACACCGTGGCTGTGTGCCCAGTCGACCCACTGCAACGTAAAGTTCTCGTAGAGCAGGTCGGAGAGCGTCTCGCGGTAGTCGGCCAACACCTTGTTGCCGTCGTCCACGTCGCCCAACAGCTCTGCCATGTGTTCCTGCAGGTCGTAGCCGCGACGCTTCTTGAACTCCTCAAAAAGGGTTGGTGTCCAGTTGGCTTTATACACCTCGTAGGAATCGTTGAAGAAGGTGTGTGGCCATGCTACCCCCGACTCCTGGAAAGCCTTGTCGAAGCGGTCCAGGTAGTGGCGTACGGCATCGCGGTCGAAATGGTCGATGACCCATCCTTCACCGCCTGGTGCAGCACGCTTCACCTTCTGCTTGGTGCGACCGATCTCTGTGGTGTAGATGGGGGAACCGTCTACCATGCTTTTGGAGAATACCGCCTTACAGGCAGCCTCCTCCTGTGGTACCAGCGGACCGCCGAAAGGCCATCCCGTACCACAGTTCATGTCGACCTCAATGCCGTTCTTGGCAGCTATCTCTTCAACATCCTTCAAGGCCTCCATCCAACTGGGAGACAGAAAAGAGCGCTCGTTCTTCTCGTTGCCCTTGACACCATAGAGTGGCGTAATCTCCACGGCACCGATGCCTGCCTTGGCATATTCCGACAGGTTCCATTCCAGATTCTTACGGTCCACAGCAGAGCCCAGCCACCACCAACGGGTGCCAGCCTTCGACTCCTGCCACGACAGTGGCCATGAATAGGTCAGACTGCTATCTTTTTTTTTAAGCTTGTAGTATTCCGTCAGTCCCAGCAGGTAGCAGCCTGTACCATAGTCCTCGAAGTCGGGCATGCTGGTGAAGGTTACAGGTTGTCCGGCCGAAGGGTCTTTGCCCGTGCCCTGGTTCCAGCCCAGGAAACCGTTGTGGTGCAGGCAACTCTTCAGCGCCTGCCACGCCTTGTCGCACGTAGCGGCATACTCTTTCTCGCTGAGCAGTCCCTGCTGGATGCCCCATGCCATGCCATAGAGGAACAGGGCCGTACCCGTCATCTCCGGATTGGGGTAGTCGACAACGCTCACCAGACTGGCGCGCCAGAAGCCGTCGGCGTGCTGACAGGCCTTCAGCGCCTTGCTCATCAGGAGGAAGTCCTTTTGCAGTTCCTTATACTCCTTGCTCTTCTTGTCGAGCACGCTCATGGAACGTACCAGGGCCGCATAGACCCAGCCGTTGCCACGACTCCAGTAGCAGTTCTTGCCGTCCTTCTCCTTGTAGGGAGGCACATAGTCCTTGTCGCGCCACCACAGTCCTTCCTTGACGTTGAAGCAACCGCCGCCACACTCGTTACGGCTCCAGCGGTAGCTCTTCATGGCATAGTCCAAATAGCGCTGGTCCTTGGTGATGGCGTACATCTTGATATAGACGGGCAGTGCCATCTGGATAGCGTCAATCCACGTCCAGTAATCCACACGTCCTGATGCCATCTGTTTCTCCAGATTCTCCTTGGTGGGTTCCAGCGTACCCTTGCCTGTCAGCAGGTGGTACTCGATATAGGTCTGTTCGCAGCACTGGTCATCGGCATCGGTGGTCTTCGTACCATTGCGTGGTGTCCACTTGTGGAAGTCGGCCCAACGGTGCACATAGTCCAGATAGCGCTGCTGCGGGTCGATGGCGTTGAGTGCCATGAGTCCCTCGTAATAGACGGCGCGCGTCCACAGACTGCTGGGACGTATCTTCTTGACATTGGTAGGCTGTGTGGGGTCACTGTACTTCTCCATGAAGTAGTCGTTGGTCAGCCTTGCTGCCTGGAGTATTTCTGACTGGGCGAAGGTTGCCATCGCACAGCAACATACTGCACAAAAGGTGATAATGCGTTTCATATTGTTGTTTTATTTTGTTTCCAGTTTGGTGGTGAGGGACTTGAAGGTCTTGGAATCGGTGGTCAGCGTAATCTTCGAGGGTGCTGAACCGGCACGGAGTATCACCATAGCCTGTCCCTGCCAGAGTTGGCGGTGGTTGGTGACATTGAGCTCGTGGCTATTGATGTCGCCATTGGTGACGGCAACAATACGCGCATCGCCATCAACCGTGAAGGTCAGTTCGTCCTGACAGGTGAGGACGGTACGCCCCTTGCTATCGACAGCGCGCAGACGGATGTGCTGCAGGTCCTGACCATCGGCATGCCACTGACTGTTGTCGGCTTCGGCAACAATCTTGACAGCCTTGCCCGTTGTCTCTAGGGCATGACGGGCAACAGCCTTTCCCTGACGGTAGCCCACAGCTTCTATCTTTCCTTTCTTGTAGTCGATGCCATTCCATGCAATCTTGTTGCGTGACTTGGCATCCTTCGGATTCTCACGACGGCCAAGACTCTTGCCGTTGAGCAACAACTCCACCTCGTCGCAGTTGGTGTAGATGACCAGGTTGGCCTTGGAGCCTTCGGGACGGTTCCAGAGTTCTGACTGCCGGTCTGTGCCGGTGATTATGCCGTTCCACTCGACGCCCGCATTCTTGTCCTCCATGACAGAGAGACGCACCAATGGCTCGTCGCTGAAGAACGACCTCATGAAATAAGCCTTGGGTTTCGGGTTGAGGGAGATGTCGAAGACTCCCTGTGCCCAGCCCTTGGCAGGCCATCCTTGTGACTCGCCGAGGTAGTCGATGGCTCCCCAATAGGCTAGTCCGATGACTTTGTCGAGATTCATCTCGAACCAGTTGGGACCCATGGCGGCTGTTGAGGCCTCCGATTGATAGAATGTCATCCAAGGGAAACGACGTCCGTCACCAGGGAAGTACATATAGCGGTAGTTATATGCCTGGATATCGGTCTGCATGGCGAGGTCGCAGGGCAGCGAGTCGGTCTCCCAGTTGCGATAGCGGGGGTGCATGGCTACGGTCACCAGACGTGTGGAGTCATAGCGCTGCAATACGGGACGCATCATCTTGTAGCACGTCACGCCAAAGTCGTTGAATGGTTGGTTGGGGTCTTGTTGCAGTTCGTTACCCAGGCTCCACAGTACGACGCTGGGTGAGTTGCGATCGCGCTTCACCCACTCGGTGATGTCGCCAGCAAAGTGGTTCATAAACGGTACGCGTCCACCCGTATGCTGGAGTGTCCACTTGTCATAGAGTTCGTCGACCACCAAGATGCCGTATTTGTCGCACAGTTCGATGAACTGACGACTGTAGGGGTTGTGGCTGGTGCGGATATGATTCATGCCAAACTGCTTCATCAACTGCAGGCGCTTCTCGATGGCACGAGGATAGGCGGCAGCACCTAGGGCACCCAGCGTGTGGTGGTTAGCATAACCCTTGAGAATGACCTTCTTGCCATTGAGCTTCAGTCCGAAGTCAGGACCATACTCAATGGTGCGGATGCCGAAGTATTCGGAGTATTCGTCGGCTACGGTTCCATCCTCGTAGAGCAGCTGTGCTACGGCACGATAGCGCTTTGGAGACTCTGTGTCCCACAGTTGTGGGTGGGCTATCTCCATCTCCGAGGTCTGCATCTCCAAGGTGCGTGTCTGTGGATTGCGCTTCTTGGAGGCTGTGGTCTCTGCCACCAGTTGGCCGTCGGGGTCATAGATCTTTACGTGCATGCGTACCTCCTTGGCCTTTGTGCGGTTGGTGTATTCTGCCGACAGACTGACAAAACGGTTGTTACGTGTGGTGATATACAACGGATGGCGACCGAAATAGAGGTCGGCAGGGGTGCTGACGAGTGACACGTTGCGGAACAGTCCACCACCAGTGTACCAGCGGGAGTTGTTCTCCTTCATGGTGGATGCCACGACAACGAGCGTGTTGTCACCCTTGCGCAGCTTGTTGGTGACGTCAATCTCGAAACCTACATAGCCATAGTCCGTTCCACCGATGCGCTGTCCGTTGAGATAGACATCACCAGTGAGCATGATGCCTTCAAAGTCGAGGAGATAGCGGGTATTGGGTGTTGGTGTGTGGGTAATGGTCTTACGGTAGTAGCCTGTGCCCATCTCCTTGAAACCACGGGCCGACAGTCGTGACTTGATATTGGCAGCGACATCGGTATTGTCGGCTTTCTCGTCAGCTGCGGGTGGTACCCAGGGCTGCGATATCTGGAAGTCGTGAGGTACGTCAATCTGTTCTACACTGCTGAACTCGGCATCACGTGAAAACTCCCATCCCATATTTAGGCTCTCCACGTTTCGCTGGGCAAGCAAATGCAAAAATGTAAAAATGAAAAAATGGAATAATAGTGTGCGTTTCATCATCGTATGCATTTAAGGTTCTTGTCTAGTTGTTCAGTACTGCTGGCACCCACCAGCACAGAGGTGACACCCTCTTGGTCGAGAATCCAGCGCAGGGCCGATTCGGCAAGTGTCTGTCCCTTTGACAGCGCCTCGCTGTTCCAGGTTTTCAGTTGTTCCAACAGTTCTGGGGTAAGCATCTCGTGACGCAAGAATTTCTCTCGTGTCATGCGCGAGTCTTCAGGGATACCGTTCAAGTAACGGTCGGTGAGCAGACCTTGTGCCAGTGGTGAGAAGGAGATAAAGCCTACGCCCTCCTGGTGGCATAGCTGGAGAATACCCTCGTCGATGGGGGCACGGTCGAGCATATTGAGACGTCCCTGATAGATGAGCAGGGGTACGTCGTGAACTTTGAGGTAGTCGATGGCGAAGCGAGTAGCTTCCAGCGGCCAGCGCGAGATACCCACATAGAGGGCCTTGCCCTGTCGGACAATGTCGACGAGTGCCTGCAATGTCTCTTCCAGTGGTGTGTCAGGGTCGTAACGGTGCGAGTAGAACAGGTCGACATAGTCCAGATGCATGCGTCGCAGACTCTGGTCGAGCGATGCCATGAGATATTTGCGTGAACCCCAGTTGCCATAGGGACCAGGCCACATGTCGTAGCCTGCCTTGGTGGAGATGAACAACTCGTCACGATAGGGACGCAGGTCTTCGTCCATGACACGTCCCAATGTCTCTTCTGCCGAACCATAGGGCGGTCCGTAGTTGTTGGCGAGATCGAGGTGGGTGATGCCACAGTCGAAGGCATGGCGCAGGATGGTTCGTGAACGCTGGTAGTCGTCAACGCCTCCGAAGTTGTGCCATAAGCCCAGGCTTACCTTCGGTAACAATACGCCAGAGCGTCCGCAACGGTTGTACGACATCTGGTCGTAGCGGTTTTCGTTAGCAGTGTATGATTCCATAAACATCTTAGTAGAATAGTTCGTTTTGCAGGGCAAAGGTAGGCATTTTTTTTTGAAATACGGTGTTTTTGTTCACTTTTTAATAATAATAAGGCATTTTTCTTGCACTACTTGATATTTTTTGCTAACTTTGCCTCCTCAAAACAAACAAACTACTCAGACGGACTACTAAACGACATGAAGAGATTACTATTATTAACAGGACTGATTGCGATGGCAGTATGTGTCATGGCGCAACCTCGCTATCAGAGAAATCAGATGATGCTGGAGACATTGAACCGCGGTGTGGTGGCTATACGTAGCGGCAATCAGGTAGTGGTCAGTTGGCGCACGCTCTCGTCCGACAAGCCAGGCGAGGCTTTTGATGTGTACCGTAATGGTGAGAAGATGAACGTAGAGCCAATGGTTAAGGGTGGTACCTTCTATGTAGATGAACACCCCTTGCAGGGCGATGCTACCTATGAGGTGCGTGGTGGAGGCAAGGATGGTACGTATATTTTGAAGGCTGATGCACCTGACGGTTATCTTCCTGTGAAGTTGCAGAAGCCTGCTGATGGCGTGACACCTGATGGTCAGTCTTTTTCGTATTCTGCCAATGATGCCTCTGTAGCCGATGTTGACGGTGACGGCCAGTATGAGATATTCTTGAAGTGGGACCCTTCGAATGCGCACGACAATGCCCACGACGGCTTTACGGGTCCGACCTTGTTTGACTGCTATCGGTTGGATGGTACCTTGCTCTGGCGTATCGACATGGGGGGTAATATCCGCAGTGGTGCCCACTATGTACCGTTTATTGCCTACGACCTGGATGGTGACGGCTGTGCAGAGTTCATCGTAAGGACTGCTGACGGTACACGCGACGGAAAAGGACGAGTGATTGGCGATGAGAAAGCAGACTATCGTACCTATCCTCGGAATGCTTCGAAGCGTGCCCAGCCTGAAGGAGAGTGGAGCAAGTATAATAAGAGCAGGTCTCCCAGAGTGGGTCGTATACTGAGTGGTCCGGACTATATCACCGTCTTTAACGGACTCACTGGTGAGGCGATGGATACCAAACAATACATACCGCAGCGCGGGAATGTGGAGGATTGGGGCGACAACTACGCCAACCGCTCTGACCGTATGCTGGCAGGAGTGGGGTACTTGGACGGCAGACGCCCCAGTGCTATCTTCTGTCGTGGCTACTATACGCGTACTGTCATTGCCGCCTGGGACTGGGATGGCGAGGAACTGAAACAGCACTGGGTATTTGACACCAATGAGCCCCAATGGAGCAGCTATGCCGGACAGGGCAATCACAATCTAAGGGTTGCTGATGTCGATGGTGATGGTTGCGACGAGATAACCTATGGTTCGATGGCTGTGGACCACGATGGTCGTGGACTGTATAATACAGGTATGGGACATGGCGATGCTATCCATCTGATGGCCTTCGACCCAACGACGGACGAGTTGCAGGTGTGGGACTGTCATGAGAACCATCGTGATGGTTCTGACTTCCGCAATGCCAAGACCGGCAAGATTATCTTCCAGTTGCCTTCGAAGGCCGATGTGGGTCGTGCTATGGCTGCCGACATAGACCCCACCAATCCTGGTGTGGAGATGTGGAGTAGTGATAGTCATGGCATCCGTAATATCAAGGGTGAGCGGCTGGCAGAAGCGCAGGATCCAGAAGACCCGCAACACGAACAGCACCTTCGTATGAGGGGTAAGCGCTTGTCTATCAACTATGGTATCTGGTGGGATGGAGACCTGTTGCGCGAACTGCTGGATCGTGCCACCGTATCGAAGTACGACTGGAAAGCGCGTACGGTTGTGAATGTGACAAAACTGGAGGGTGTCGTGTTCAACAACTGGACAAAACAGAATCCCTGTCTGGCAGCAGATATTCTGGGTGATTGGCGCGAGGAAGTCGTCGCCCGTACGCCAGAGAGCGATGAACTGCGCATATTTGTATCACCTATTCCTACGGAGTACCGCATCAACTGTCTGATGGAGGATATTCCCTATCGCCTGTCGACGGCCGCGCAGAACGTAGGCTATAACCAACCCTCAGAACCGGGTTTCTATCTGGGACCGGACAAAAGTGTAACACCATTCCTGAAATAAGACGATGAGACAACTGATAACCATCATAGCACTTATGGCAACCTTGTCGGCCAGTGCCCAGCAAGTGAACGACAATAACACACCGCTGCACCTGATGCGTCCTGCCAATCAGCTGCGCTATGGCATACCCACGCAGAATGCCGTGAAGCAGACCATCGACCGCGTGCTGCACTATATAGACAGTGAGACACCTGCCCAGTTGGTGGACAAACGCACGGGCAAGGAGGTACGCATAAAGGATATCGACCAATACACACAGTTGAAACAGGGTGGTTTCCGACTGACCAGCTATGAATGGGGTGTCACGTATTCTGGTGTGTTAGCTGCCTATGAGGTAACGGGTGACAAGGCCTATCGGGACTATGTTTACAAGCGTCATCAGCTGCTGAGCGACATGGCTCCGCAGTTTGAGAAGGTGTATGAGAAGCACAAGGATATTGATGTCAATGTACGTCGTGTGATAGACCCTCATGCTTTGGATGATGCAGGAGCAGTGTGCGTGTCAATGATTAAGGCACTGTTGAGCGACAGGACTCTGCCGTTGCGTGAACGCATAGACCACTATGTGGACTATATCCTGAATAAGGAATACCGTTTGTCCGACGGAATCTTTGCCCGTCTGCGTCCGCAGAAGAACACGGTGTGGTTGGACGATATGTTTATGGGTATTCCTGCTGTGGCGTATATGGCTAAGCTGACAGGTGACACGAAGTATTACGATGAGGCAGCTCGACAAGTACAACTGTTTGCTGACAGAATGTGGGTAGAAAGTGCCGGACTGTTCCGCCACGGATGGGTGGAGGCCATGCAGCCGCATCCTGCCTTCTATTGGGGACGTGCCAACGGATGGGCATTGCTGACTATGTGCGAAGTGTTGGATGTGCTGCCAGAGGACCACGCCTCACGTCCACAGATACTCAGTCTGTTGCAGAAACATATTGCAGGACTGGCGTGTCGCCAGCATCACGATGGTTTCTGGCACCAGTTGCTGGATCGCAACGATACTTATCTGGAGACATCGGCAACGGCTATCTATACCTACTGCATAGCGCATGCCATCAATAATGGATGGATAGATGCCAAGGCCTATGGTGCCACAGCACTGCTGGGTTGGCAGGCTGTCAACCAGTCTGTGAATGAAAAAGGTCAGGTAGAGAACGTCTGCGTGGGTACTGGCATGGGTTTCGACGCTGCCTTCTATGCCTATCGTCCTGTTCACGTGATGGCTGCTCACGGCTATGGTCCAGCGATATGGGCTGGGGCAGAGATTATTCGACTGCTGCAGCAACAGCATCCGAAGATGAACGACTCGGCTGTGCATTTCTATGACGAAGAGGTTCCTACCAATGAACCTATTTTCAATTACGACGGAAAAATCAGGTATTGACATAAAACAACAATATAATGATAATAACAATGAAAAGAACAATTCTTTCATGTATCCTTGCGACACTGTGTGCTATGGGGGCATCAGCTCAGGCCTTAGGTGAGGAAGTTGTCCTCGACAAGTGGTCGGACAAACCGTTTAACTACAGTATTGCCGTACCCGACGGTAACTATCGCGTGACGGTAACGCTGGGTGTCAAGAAACATGCTGGTCAGACGGTAGTGAGAGCTGAGAGTCGTCGCCACTATTCCGACATGGTGACCACCAAGAAGAACAAATACCAGACGGTATCGTTTGTGGTCAACAAGAAGAATCCACAGATTGATGCCAAAACAAAGGTAAAACTGAAGCCGCGTGAGTGGGGTTATAAGAATTGGGACGATTCGCTGACGATTTCGTTCTGTGGTCCGATGCCCGCCGTACATAGCGTGAAGGTAGAGCCTGCCACTGACGTGACGACGGTATTCCTCTGTGGCAACAGCACCGTGGTAGATCAAGAGGACGAGCCCTGGGCTTCGTGGGGACAGATGATTACCCGTTGGTTTGACGATAAGGTGGTCATTGCCAACTATGCCGAGAGTGGTCTGTCGTGCACGTCGTTCCTTGCTCAGTTGCGTCTGGACAAGATTCTTACCCAATTGAAAAAAGGTGACTACGTCATTGTGGAGTTCGGCCATAACGACGAGAAAGAGAAGAAGCCCGGAGACGGTGCCTGGTACAGCTATTCACGTAACCTGAAGATTTTTGCTGATCGTGTGAAGGCTGCTGGTGGTCATATCATCTTCTGTACACCAACGGCACGTCGCGCCTTCAACGACGATCACAAGACCAACCGCAATACGCATGGGGACTATCCAGAAGCTATGAAGACTGTCGCCAAACGTGAGGGTGTGCAGCTTATCGACCTCACCACCATGTCAACAACGTTCTATGAGGCACTGGGTGAAGAACGCTCGAAGCGTGCTCTGGTACACTATCCGATGGGAACGTTCCCTGGTCAGGAGCGCGAGTTGGCAGACAATACTCACTTTAATCCTTTTGGCGCTTGGGAGATTGCCAAGATGGTGGTGATGGGACTCAAACAGTTACAGTCACCGTTGGCAGCGCATCTGCGTGCTGATTGGCAGGACTTCAACCCTGCACAGCCTGACGATCCCGATGCCTTCGTATGGCACATGTCAGCAGGTAGTAACCTGACGAAGCCCGACGGAAACTGAGAAAATTTAAAAGTGTAATAATTGAAAAATTATAAAAAGCGGTAATTGTCATGAAGCGTTTTGCATTTAAGATGTACCTGAAACCAGGTTGTGAGAAAGAGTACGAACGTCGCCATGCCGCCATCTGGCCGGAACTCGTCAAGATGATCAAGGATGGTGGTGTATCTAACTACAGTATCTACTGGGACAAGGATACCAATATTCTCTTTGGCTATCAGGAGTGTGCCGGTGAAGGCAGCTCGCAGGATACTGATAATGTCGACCCCATCACGCAGAAGTGGTGGGATATGATGGCAGACATCATGGAGGTCAACCCCGACAATTCGCCTGTTACCGTTCCTGTCCAGGAAGTGTTCCATCTAGATTAAACGTGGATGAAGAGAATATCTGCATTGTTATTGTCGTTGCTGACGATAGGTATACTGGAGGCCGCTGATTTCGGAAAGAAGGTTACGTGGGACCAGCATAGTCTTATCATTGACGGTCGGCGCGTCTGTCCAGTGATGGGCGAGATACACTATTCGCGTCTGCCTGAGAGTGAGTGGCGCCGTGAGGTACAGAAGATGAAAGAGGGTGGGGTAACGATTATTGCCACCTATGTGTTCTGGAACCATACTGAAGAACAGGAAGGCATTTTCCGTTGGGACGGCCAACGCTCGCTGCGTAAGTTCATTGAAATTTGTCGCGACGAGGAGATTCCTGTCGTGCTACGTCTGGGCCCGTTCTGCCATGGGGAGGTTCGCAACGGTGGTATTCCCGACTGGATGTTTACGAAGGGCTGTAAACTGCGTGAGCAGAATCCGGTATTTCTTGGTTATGCTGAGAAGCTGTACCGTCAGATATTTACCCAGGTGCAAGGTCTGCAATGGAAGGATGGTGGTCCTGTTATTGCCGCTCAGTTTGATAATGAGTATCGTGGGCGCGGTGAATACTTGATGGCATTGAAGAAAATTGCCGAAAAGATTGGCTTCGACCTGCCGTTCTACACCCGTACGGGGTGGCCTGAGTTGCGCACGCCCGTTCCTTTTGGTGAGATGCTGCCCCTCTATGGCGATTATGCCGATGGCTTCTGGGATAAAGAGATAAAGGAAGGTGCAGGCAACTACTATAAAGCCTTTAACTTTAAAGCTTTCCGCTCGTCGACAGCCATTGGCACTGATTTGCTGGGTAAGCAGGAAGCCAAGGTGAACAAGGGCGATGAACAATATCCTTATTTTACCTGTGAACTGGGTGGTGGTATGGTGACGGCCTACCATCGTCGTCCGTATATCTATCCTGAGGATGCTTATTCGATGGCACTGGTTAAGTTGGGTTCTGGTTCTAATTTGCTGGGCTATTACATGTATCACGGCGGCAGCAATCCTGAGGGCGTACTCCATACGCTCAACGAGGTACAGACCTCTCCAGGTACGGCTAATAACGATCTGCCTGTGGTAACCTATGACTTTCAGGCGCCTCTGGGTGAGTTCGGACAGACCTATCCGCAGTACTATATGCTGCGTCCTCTCCACCTGTTTATGCAGGATTATGGTGCACTGTTGGCGCCTATGGAAGCGTCGTTCCCCTCTGTTCAGGATCTGAAGCGTGGCGAGGATAGCGCTCTCCGTTGGGCAGTACGTAGCAAGGATGGACAAGGCTTTATCTTCGTCAATAACTATGAGCGCTTTTTCCAGCTATCAGCCAAGAAGGGAATCGTACTCGAAGCCTGTGGCGTGAAACTTCCCAAGCTGACCATTCCTTCTGGATGTATGGCTATCTTCCCTGTCAATGTGGAGGGTATCCGCTTTGCCACCGCTCAACTGGTGGCCTGTCGCGATGGAAAGATCTACATGATGCAGGTGAAGGGTGTTCCTACAACCATTGCCTTAGCCAATGGCAAGACACTGAAGAATGTCAACCCCCGTGGTCTTGGCAAGCCTATTTACGAGAATATCTACCTGCTGACGCAACAAGAGGCTGAAAAACTCTTTTTGAAGGAAGAAAATTCTCAATTGTCATTGGTCAATTGTCAATTTAATAAGGTAAAGGAAGCAGGTCCCTTGCGTAAGATAATAAAAGGTAAGGCTAAGGTGGCTGAGGCTCCCTCAGAAGCGGACTGGAACAATGCCGCCGTCTACCGTATTTCTCTTACTTCTCACCCATCACCTCTCACCTCTATGCTCAGCATCTCTTACCGTGGCGACTGTGCTCGACTATATGCTGATGGCAAGCTGGTGGCTGACAACTTCTATTACGGTCGCCCGTTCCTCTATGGTCTGTGGCGCCTGCCTAAGGAGTGCAAGGAATTAGAGTTGCGCATTCTTCCCTTGCAGCCCGATGCACCTATCTACCTGCCCCGTGAGGCTGACAAGACTGCAGGTGAAGAACTCATCAATATATCTGTATCATGCGAAAAATAATCAGTATCCTAATCCTTTCTTGTTGTTTGCAGTTGCAGGCACAGAATATCTCGTTGGCGGGAGCCTGGGACTTTGCCATGGGTGATAGTACCGCTTACAACGATTATGTCATGCTCCCTGGTTCTATGCTCACCAATGGAAAGGGTGATATTGTCACAACGAAGACGCAGTGGACAGGGTCGCTCTATGACTCGTCCTACTACTACAACCCTTATATGGAGAAGTATCGTCAGGCTGGCGAGATGAAATTTCCCTTCTTCCTGACTCCTGAGCGTCACTATACAGGTAAAGCGTGGTATCGCAGGTCTGTATATATCCCTAAGGCGATGAAGGGTCAGCGCATTACGCTCTTCCTCGAACGTCCACATATTGAAACCACGGTATATGTCAATGGTAAGGAAGTGGGTCACCAAATGTCACTTTCCGTTCCTCATCGTTATGATGTTACACGCTATGTGAATTTTGGATGTAGCAACACCATCTCCATCTGTGTGTACAACGGCATCGAGAATGTTTGTGTTGGACAGGATTCGCACAGTGTTACTGACCAGACCCAAGGCAACTGGAATGGTATTACGGGACGCATCGAACTGCAGTCGCAACCCGCCAAGTTGAATATTCGAAAAGTTGTTGTTCGTCCTGATGCAGACAAGAAACAGGTGCGCGTCGTCGTCGAGATAGAGAATCATGTCGACGGATTTAAACTAATGCCAATGCGCGACTATGGTATTTATGTCATGGCTCGTCCTATAATGAAGGGAAAGACGCATGTCTATGCTGCAGAGCCCGTAGAAGCCATTGGTAATAAAAAGGAATTTGTAATAGATCTGGGTACTGATGCTCAACTATGGGATGAGTTTACCCCTAATCTCTACCAGTTGCAGGTCATGGCAGGTGATGATGTCTATGAGACTACTTTTGGATTGCGTAATCTGAGTGTCGAAGGGCGTCAGCTTGTGATTAATGGCCGTCCGCTGTTCCTGCGAGGAACGGTGGAAAACTGTAATTTCCCAGAGACGGGCTATCCCCCGATGGAGGAGTCAGAGTGGCTTCGTGTGTTCCGCAAATGCAAGGAGTACGGCATCAACCACGTGCGTTTCCATAGTTACTGTCCGCCCGAGGCAGCCTTTGCTGCTGCCGACAGGGTGGGAATATACCTGCAGCCGGAAGGCCCCTCGTGGCCCAATCACGGTGTGAAGCTACGTCGTAAGATGGCCATCGACCAATATCTGTTGGACGAGTCGAAACGCATCATCGATGAGTACGGTCACCATCCGTCGTTCTGCTTCATGGCAGCAGGCAATGAGCCTGCTGGCGACTGGGTTCCCTACTGTAACGACTGGGTGAAGACCATGAAACAGTACGACCCTACCAAACTCTATGCCGGTGCCAGTGTCGGTGGCGGCTGGGCATGGGACAGTGGTTCTGAATATCACGTCAAGGCTGGTGCCCGTGGACTGGACTGGGACCGCTGTGCTCCACAAAGTCAGGACGATTACTACCAGCAGATACTTTTCCCACGTAACTATAGGGACACTGTTCCTAACAATTCCCCCATTGTTGCTCATGAACAGGGACAGTGGTGTGTGTTCCCTGATTTCAGCGAAATCCCACAGTATACAGGCGTTTATAAGGCTAAGAACTTCGAGATATTCCGTGATTTGTTGGCTGACAATGGCATGGCTTCGCAGGCCGAAAAGTTCCTTCATGCCAGTGGTAAGCTGCAGACGCTATGTTATAAATATGAGACGGAGCGTAACCTACGAACCAAGGATTATGCTGGATTCCAGTATCTGGGCTTAAACGACTATTCTGGGCAGGGTACGGCTCTAGTAGGACCGCTGAATGTACACTGGCGCGAGAAAGGCTATGTCGACGCCCGCGAGTGGAAACAGTTCTGTGCTGCCACGGTGGCATTGGCCCGCTTCCCCAAGTTTGTTTATACTAACGATGAGGAACTCGTTGTGCCTGTTGAGGCTTATAATGCCTTTTCAGCCAAACTGGTGAATGCCAAGGTTAGCTGGTGTATCACTGGTGGGCAGCAGCAGGAGGTGGCCCATGGAACACTTCCTGTTAGTACTATTCCCATTGGCAAGAACAACGAATTGGGAACGGTACGCCTGCAGTTGGCATCATTCCAACAGCCTGCTAAGTTGACTCTGCATGTACTTCTCAATGGCTACGAGTGGAACCAGTGGGACTTCTGGGTATACCCTGCAGAAGGTAAGATAGAAGTAGTAAGAAGTAAGAACTTTTATGAAACAGACTCGCTGGATGCTCGGGCGTTGAAAGTACTCAAGAAGGGTGGCACGGTGCTGTTGACAGCTGGTGGGAAGATACGCTATGGCAATGATGTGCGCCATACCTTTCTGCCCGTCTTCTGGAATACCAGCTGGTTTAAGATGCGTCCGCCACATACTACAGGGGCGTATATCCAGAGCGAGCATCCCGTGTTTTGTGACTTCCCCACTGACGACTGGCAGAACCTGAACTGGTGGGAACTGACCAACCGTACACAGGTCATGAATCTGGCAGAGTTCCCTAAGGACTACCAACCTATCGTGCAGCCTATCGACACGTGGCATGTCAGCCGTAAATTGGGCATGCTCCTTGAGGTAAAAATACTCAATGGCCGACTGCTGATGACTACAATGGATATTAGTCACAACCTCGACCATCGTCCTGTAGCCCGCCAGTTGCGCCAGAGCATTCTGTGCTATATGCAGAGTGAAAACTTTAAGCCTACGACGACTGTCAGTATCGATGTGATCCGACACCTCTTTGAACGTGAGGCTCCCAAAGTGAACATGTTTACCAACGATTCTCCCGATGAACTTAAACCAAAGATTAAATAATTTATGAGAAAGATTACATTATTTCTGCTCATGCTGCTTACATTGTCAGTAGCAGCTAAACCCAAGGCTAAGAAGACTGTAGAGACCTGGCCCGACGGTACAGAGATGGATGCATGGTTCCAGAATCCTCAGAAGGTTGACGTCAGTCAGCTTGGTCGCCGATACGTCCTTACGGACTATGACGTGCTGATGGGTAGCAGTGAGGTACAAACCCAGCAGATTCAAGCTGTTATAGACCGCTGTGCCAGCGAGGGCGGTGGTGTCGTTGTGGTGCCTCAGGGCACATTTATGACCGGTGCGTTGTTCTTCAAGCAGGGCACGCATCTGCATGTGTCAGAAGGTGGCACGCTGAAAGGGTCCGATCGCATCAAGGACTATCCTGTATTGACTACACGTATCGAGGGCGAGACGTGCAAGTACTTCTCCGCACTTGTCAATGCCGATGGTCTCGATGGCTTTACTATCAGTGGTACGGGAACTATCGACGGTAATGGCTTAAACTTCTGGCAGGAGTTCTGGATACGTCGCACGTGGAACCCCCAGTGCACCAATAAGGATGCGCAACGCCCCCGACTGACCTATATCTCCAACTGTAAGAACGTGACCATTCAGGATGTGCACCTTATCAATTCGCCTTTCTGGACCAACCACGTCTATAAGAGCGACCATGTGCGCTATCTGGACTGTTACATCTTTGCTCCGACGGAGAATATATGGCCGGAGAATCCGAAGCGTGGCGCTCCCTCGTCGGATGCTATCGATGTCGATGCCTGCACCGATGTCATCATCGACGGCTGCTTTATGCATGTCAATGACGATGCCGTTGTCATGAAAGGTGGCAAAGGTACCTGGGCGGACAACGACGATACCAACGGTCCCTGCGAGCGTGTACTTATCCAAAACTGTCGCTATGGTCGTGTACATGGTTGTCTGACACTGGGCTCTGAGTCGCTTCACGACCGTAATATCATATTGCGCAACTGCTATGCCGAGGATGCCAATCGTGTGCTATGGCTGAAGATGCGTCCCGACACACCGCAACATTATGAGTATGTGACAGTAGAGAATATTTCCGGTCGATGCACACGTCTACTCTTCATACAACCATGGACACAGTTCTTCAAGCCTGGCGATCGTAAGGATATGCCTTTGTCTCGTTGTAATAATATCACTATCCGCAACTGCGGGGTTGAGGCTAAGACTGTACTTGACGTGAAGACCAGCGACAAGTACGAACTCATTGACTTTACGCTTGACGGTAAGCCTGTGGACTTTTCACAGTTCCCTGGTGCCAAGGTGAATACCAAGCCAAAGGAGTTTTTCTAAGGAAATATTGGGTTTAGTAAATAACAGTAATTCGATAATATTATGAGAGTAAAATGTATTTTAGCATTGCTCGCTGTCTGCGCCACTATGAGTGCCCAGCAGCTGGCATTCCCCGGTGCGGAAGGTTTTGGTCGTTTCGCAACCGGTGGACGTGGAGGCTCCATTTACCACGTCACCAACCTGAACGACTCTGGCACGGGCTCGCTTCGCGATGCTGTCAGCCAGCCTAACCGTATCATCGTCTTCGATGTCTGTGGCGTCATCAAACTGACAAGTGGTCTGGTCTTTGCCAAGAACCTGACCATTTTGGGGCAGACGGCTCCTGGTGAGGGTGTGCAGGTCTATGGCGACCGCGTGTCGTTCTCTGGTGCCGACAATATCATCGTGCGCCACATGCGTTTCCGCATGGGTAAGGGCGGCACCAGCGGCAAGGATGCTGCAGGCGTTGCCAATGGCCGCAACATGATCTTCGACCACCTCTCCGTGCTCTGGGGACGCGACGAGTGCTTCTCCATCAGTTGGGATAACAAAGGTACTCTGCCGACCGATATCACCATTCAGAACTCCATCATCGGACAGGGCTTGCAGTCTCACTCTTGCGGCGGTCTGATTCAGACTACGGGCGGTGTGACCCTCTATCGCAACCTCTATATTGAGAACAAGACCCGTAACCCGAAGGTGAAAGGCCTGAACCAGTTTGTCAACAACGTGGTGTACAACTGGGGCGGTGGCGGCTGCTACCTGATGGGACGCGACAGCGAGGGACCTTCTTGGGCCGACATCGAGAACAACTACTTCGTGAAAGGTCCCTGGAATGCGAATACGAGTCCACTGTCAGAAGGCAACGAGAACTTCCAGTTCCTGGGTGAGGGCAACTATTATGACAAAAACAAGGACGGCGAACTCAATGGCGAGCCCCTTACAGATGCCGAATATGCCGCCTCTGGAGGCCTGCGCCGCGCATCGTTCAGCGAGTTCACGAATCAGGAGAAAGCCTTCCCCGTAATCAGCGAGAAAATGACGGCTGAGGCCGCCCTGCGCTGGATTATCGATAGCGTGGGTCCCAGTCTGCCTGTACGCGATGAAGTTGACCAGTATATCATCGACGAACTGAGTTCGTTTGGAACGCTGGGCTCTACCGATGGCATTTCTGACGAGAAGTCGCTTCCCCACGGTGGCACAGGCATGCTCTTCACAGGCAGCAAGCCTCAGGACTCTGATGGCGATGGCATTCCCGATGCCTGGGAGGTGGCCAACGGACTGAATCCTAATAATGCTGCCGATGCTGCAGCCATCGCATCCAACGGCTATGCTAACATCGAGAACTATGTGTTCTCCATCGACAAAGCCTATCCCTACGTTAAGAACCCTACCGGCCTGAAGGTCACCAAGCAGGAACTGGAGTCGCTCTCGTTCTCTTGGACAGATAATGCCGACAATGAACTGGGCTTTATTGTCGAACTATCGACCGACAACAAGAATTTTACGGAACTGGCACGACTGGAGGCCAACACCACATCCTATGTGGCTACTGGTCTGACCAAAGAGACCGACTACTATTTCCGCGTGAAGGCCTATGGCGAGGGTGGACTGGAGTCGCCCTATGCCACCGTAGCCACCGAGACCCTTCCTGATGCCTCGGCGCCCAGTCTCTGCACCAACCCTTCGCCCAAGGATGGCGAACAGGTGGGCCTGGCATCTGGCAAGGTCACCTTCTCATGGGAGAATACTACTGAGAACTACTACGGAACGGTGATGTACCTCGTCTATCTTGGAACCCACCCCGACAGTTTGAACCGCATCGGGACCATCACGGCTAAGACGCTGGAGTACAGCAAGGCGCTGGAGGCCAATAAGACTTACTACTGGCGTGTGAATGCCAAAAACGACAAGGGTACGACGAAGGGCACCGTCTGGTCGTTCAATACCTACGAAGGTGGCACCCTTTTCTATACCGACTTCAATAAGACACCAGAGGCTTTTTCCTCTAGTTATCCCAGTGGAAATGGTAATGTGAACATCATTAACGGTAACACTACGAAGAAGGTTGCCGGCATGGTCTTTGGAGCCAATGGCAGCAGTTCTGCCCGTATTGTGTCATTCGGCGATAGCGGACTTTCTGGCGACTATACAGCCGACGATGCCGGAGCCACTGCACGTTGTGTCGAGTTTACCTCAGGTAGCGGCTACATTCAGTTGCCAGAGGTCACGGGACCTGCTGTCATCACCATCTGGACGGGTAACTCGGATACAAACTCGAAAACTTTCAATCTGAAGACTACCGTTGGTGGAACGACGACCACAGCCACCTCGTTCACCTTGGCCAATGCCAAGAAGAACTTCAAGCACACCTATACTTATACGGGCGAGGGCAATGTCATCTTCACCATCGACGGCAACGGTAAGAAGTTCCGTGTGCACGACGTGCTCATTGAGCGCTACGTGCCTGCCGACATCAATGCCGATGTCGAGGTGAAGTCGCTTCCACAGACCGAAAATGTGTCCTACATGGATGGTTCGATGACCTTCCAGTTCAAGAATGAGATCAAGTACACAGGTGGTGCCACCATCAACGGCGACCAGTTTGAAAGCATCACCGACGTGCAGGCATCGGGCACGGCACTCACCGTTGTCTATGAGGCTCTCGATGCCAACAAAGACTACACGATTACCTTCCCCGAGGGCTCCATCACCAACTTCGCAGGTACGAAAACCATTGAGGACGGACTGGAGTTTGAGTTCCATACGGCCGACTTCGGAGCACTCGATGACATCAGCGCCACGCACAAGGGTAGGGCAACAACGCTGCCCGTCAACTTCAAGCCGTTCAATACGGTAGCCCTTCTGGCTCGCGAGAACGGTACCACGCAGGAGAATGCCAGTGAGCATCCCCACTGGGTGCAGGTGAGCGGCGATGTTACAGCCGACGAGGCAGTATTCACCAAGACTTCCGACAAGATGATGACCTTCTTTCAGACGGCATCGCCTGCCATGCGTCTGAAAGCCGACTATAGTGGCAGTAACGTGGCGTTTAAGATACAGGAAACGCGCAATGCCGACGTAACACCAGGATGGCGCACCATCCGCGTGTTGCGTGCTCAGGACTTCCCCTTCGACGGCGTGATCTATCTGAACAAAGAGTCACGTTTTATCAAACTCGTTGCTCCCACTTTGTCGGGCAGCGTCACGGTGAGCGAATTCCGTGTTGCCGATGCCGACGGTAAGGGACTGGGCGAAGGATTCGATATTGAGACAGCCATCAGTGAGGCCGCAACAGAAGGAATCAATGTGAGCGCTAAGGGCGGAGTCATCACTGTCTCGGGCACTAATGATGGTGAACTAATTCAGGTATATGATGCGTTAGGACGCTTGGTAATCAAGCAGGCAGCCTCTGGTACCAGAACATCATTCCCTCTACGTAGCGGTATGTATCTAGTACAGACGGGAGGGCATACCGTCAAGATTATCTTGTAGTTATCTTACCTCTAACACATGAAGAGAGCACTCCGCATTTGCAGGGTGCTCTCTTCATGTACTGCTACAACGTGTATTTCAACGAATGCTTACCTTTTT
>JAEEGI010009904.1_pt1 | contig 20788 bp, 17 predicted proteins | sample 8958751 | NCBI WGS metagenome assembly JAEEGI01 (sample SAMN16246545, study PRJNA631951) | gut metagenome | biome: gut microbiome; feature: rumen; material: KS-attached | host: Bos | place: Iran: Karaj | collected 2018-10 | reverse complement strand
AGCTTGCCATCGCATGTCACGAGAACAACCTCGTAATCTCCGTAGACAACTACGTTCCTACGGAATATACGGCTCATTATAACCGTCACTCTCAGGGAGAGTTTGTGGATTACATCATAATCATGGGCTACGATGAGCATTACAAAGGTTCTCCCGAAGCAGGTTCGGTTTCTTCGATACCCTGGATGCAGAAAGGTATCGAGACGACTGTCAATCTTGTACCCAAGGAAAGAGTCATAAATGCCGTTCCTTTCTATACAAGAGTGTGGAAGACGGAAGGCGAAGACCTTTCTTCGGAAGCCGTTACGATGCAGGTTTCGCAGGATTTCTTAAAGCGAAACGGCATAGAGACCAAATGGGATGAGTCAACATATCAAAACTACGGCGAGGCGACTATCGGAGGCGTTTTCTACCAGGTATGGATGGAAGACAAGGATTCTCTTGAAGTAAGACTTAACGTCATGAAACAGGCCGGTGTCGCAGGAGTTGCGTCGTGGAAGCTCGGGCAGGAAACACCGGATATCTGGGACAGCATCGAAGCATATATGAATCAGTAAACAATGGGGCTTTTACAGCCCCATTTTCGTGTACAGAATTTTCAAATAATGATATAATGGAAATGGTGTGAATACTAAGATAATAAGAGTAGAAGAAAACGATATAGACGAAGCACTTATAAGGGAAGCCGGGGATGTTATAAAGGCCGGCGGACTGGTTGCTTTTCCTACCGAGACGGTTTACGGACTCGGAGGAGATGCCCTCAATCCCGAGTCTTCAAAAAAGATATATGCTGCAAAAGGACGTCCGAGTGACAACCCGCTCATCGTTCACATAGCCGACCTTGGAGCGCTTTCGAAGATCGTAAAGTATATACCGAAAGAAGCTTATGTCCTTGCAGAAGCTTTCTGGCCGGGACCTCTCACAATGATATTTGAAAAGTCGGATGCGGTTCCCCTTGAAACGACAGGAGGTCTTTCGACGGTTGCGGTACGTATGCCTTCCGATAAGATCGCAAATGCCTTCATAAAAGCTGCGGGCGGATATGTGGCTGCACCCAGTGCCAACCTTTCGGGAAAACCGAGTCCGACCGAAGATAAATATGTCATCGAAGATATGGATGGGCGAATAGATATGATCCTGTGCGGCGGTCGCTCTCTCGTGGGACTCGAATCCACGATAGTCGATCTGACCGAGAAAACACCCGTGATCTTAAGACCCGGTTATATTACGGAAGATATGCTTTCGAAGGCACTGGGTATAAAAGTATTGTGGGACAGAGCAATAAAGGAACCTGCCGCTGATGTGGCTCCGAAAGCTCCGGGAATGAAATACAGACACTATGCCCCCAATGCCCCGCTCACGATAGTCGAAGGTGATGCGGACAAGGTGGCCGATACGATAAATCGACTCGGAGCTAAAGACATAATCGAAGGTAAAAAAGTTGCTGTTATAGCGGCAGCTGAAAATACAGCGAAATATGACAAGCGTTTTTTAATAAAGAGTGCAGGTTCATTTTTCAACGAGGATGAAGCGGCGCGGCTTCTTTTTACAATATTGCGTGAACTTGATGACGAGGATGCGCAGGTCATATATTCGGAGGCATTTAAGGAGACCGGTGTGGGATGTGCCACCATGAACAGACTCATGAAGGCAGCCGGACACCACGTTCTCAAAGTATAAAGAAAAAGGAGAAACGATATGATAGCTATCGCAAGCGATCACGGCGGATTTGAACTTAAAGAAGCTGTAAAAAAGCATCTGGAGAAGAGAGGACTTGAGTACAAGGATTTTGGAACACACGATATGAATTCATGTGATTATCCCGATTTCGGACAGCCTGCGGCAGAAGCGGTGGGTTCCGGAGAATGTGACAGAGGTATCGTTATTTGCACAACCGGAATAGGCATCTCAATGGTAGCCAATAAGATAAAGGGCGTAAGATGTGCGCTTTGTTCGGAGAAAACATCCGCAAGACTTACAAGAGAGCACAACGACGCGAACATGCTTGCCATGGGAGGCGGTATGATAGGTACTCTTCAGGCACTTGAGATAGTGGATACGTTTCTGGATACGCCTTTTTCGGAAGAAGAAAAACACAAACGCAGAGTAGCAAAGATCAATAGTATAATGTAAAACCAGGAGGACGATATGGCAAAAGTAGTAGTTATGGATCATCCGCTGATCCAGCACAAGATCGGTTACATCAGAAGAAAGGACACGGGTACAAAGGATTTCAGACAGACGATCTCGGAGATCGCTCAGCTTATCTGTTACGAAGCTACAAGAGATCTTGAACTTTCTGACGTGGAGATCGAGACACCCATCTGCAAGACTACGGTAAAAGAGCTTAAAGGCAAGAAGATGGCTATCGTTCCCATTTTAAGAGCAGGTCTTGGTATGGTAGACGGTATGCTCACCCTTATTCCTACCGCAAAAGTCGGACACATCGGTCTTTACAGAGATCCCGAAACTCATGAACCGGTTGAATATTATTGCAAACTTCCCGCTGATTGCAACGAAAGAGAAGTATTTGTAGTAGATCCCATGCTCGCAACGGGCGGTTCATCCGTAGCTGCCATTCAGATGCTTAAAGACAAAGGCTGCAAGAAGATACACTTCATGTGCATCATCGCTGCGCCCGAAGGAATCGAACGCATGAAAGAAGCACATCCCGATGTTGATATGTATGTGGGCGCTTTGGACGATCATCTTAACGATCATGCTTATATTGTTCCGGGTCTCGGAGATGCGGGAGACAGGATTTTCGGCACAAAATAAGTTTTGGGGACTATAAAAGTATTTGGAGGGTAACAGAGTGAAACGCAGCGATTACATTTCGTGGGACGAATATTTTATGGGAGTATCGGTGCTGTCGGGCATGAGATCAAAAGATCCCAACACACAGGTCGGCGCATGCATAGTCAGTCCCGATAACAAGATACTTTCCATGGGTTACAACGGATTTCCGAAGAACTGTTCCGATGATGTATTTCCCTGGGACAGAGAAGGCGATTCGCTTAACACCAAGTATCCTTTCGTAACACACAGTGAACTTAATGCGATACTTAACTATCGGGGAGGAAGTCTTGAAGGGGCGAAGATATATGTTTCGCTGTTCCCTTGCAACGAATGTGCAAAAGCCATAATTCAGGCAGGGATAAAGACGATAGTCTATGACAGCGACAAATATGCCGACACTCCCTCCACGAAAGCTTCGAAAATGATGCTCGATGCAGCCGGCGTTGAGTATTATAAATACGAAAGAACGGGCAGAAAGATCGAGATCGATCTGTAATTACTTTCTGCCGGGTACAAACGGAGAATGCGGTTGAAACACACAATCCGAAGAGTTCTCGCCGTCATCCTGGTCGCCGTCGTGGCCGCACACAGTACGCCTTACTATGTTGAGGCTACAAAGACCACGAAAGAAAAACTCGATGAAGCCGAGAAAGGTAAAAAAGAAACTGAACAAAGGATCGATGAGGAAAAGCAGAATCTCGATTCCCTCGACAAAAAGAGGTCATCTCTTCGAAAAGAACTAAACGGCCTGAATTCGGATCTTGAAACGATAAGCGCTCATCTTGACGATCTTTACGATCAGATAGAGAAAAAGGAGCAGGAGATCGCAGAAACGCAGGCAGAGCTTGAAGACGCAAGAGAGCGTGAAAAAGTCCAGTACGAAGCAATGATGAAACGTATACGTTTCATGTACGAAGACAGCGAAACTTTATATCTTGAGATAATGTTTCAGGCAAAGAATTTTTCACAGCTCATCACTTTAAGCAACTACGTTGATGCGCTTGCTTCTTACGACAAGAAGAAGTTCGACGAATATCAGCAATATCGTATCGAGGTCGAAGAACTTGAAGCCAGACTTCAAAGCGAGAACGTAGAGTTAAATCTTCTGAAAGAAGAAGCCGAAGAAGAGAAAGCCAACGTTATTGTCGTGATCAACAAGACTTCCGCCAAGGTGACGGAGTATACAGGGAAGATTGATGAGTATGAGGCTTTAATTCAGGAAGAACAGGCACTGCTAAAGAAGCAGCAGGAAGATATAGCGGCTTTAAAGAAGCAGTACGAAGAAGAATTGAGGCTCTCGAGGCTGTCGGCCAATTCGGTATGGCGAGATATCTCGGAAGTATCGTTTGATGACGGAGACAGATATCTTCTTGCAAACCTTATTTACTGCGAGGCGGGCGGTGAACCTTATGACGGTCAGGTGGCTGTAGGATCGGTAGTTATAAACCGAGTTTTGAGTCCCGTATATCCCTCAACAGTATCAGGCGTTATCTATCAAAGGTCCCAATTTTCGCCGGCCGGCAGCGGTCGACTTGCTTATGCACTCTCTGTAAACAAAGCTACGGCAAGCTGTTACAAGGCAGCAGACGAAGCAATGAGCGGATTTTCAAATGTAGGGAATTGTGTATACTTTAGAACCCCTATTGAGGGACTGAGCGGGACACAGATTGGCGGTCATATCTTCTACTAAATGGCGTAAGATCAAGGAAAAACGACGTTTTGGCGGAAAACTTGCAAAACGACAAAACAGTGACCGAGATACACCAATCGGGAAATAAATTTCTTAAATTGAATATATATTTCAGACAATTAAGACGTTTCAGGTGAAATTTTAACAACAATGACATTCGACGAATTACTTAAAAAGATTGACGACGGCGATCTTATACGAATGGTCTTTTCAAAAGCAGGCAAGGACGTATCTTCACAAAAAATGAAGGTGCGTCCCGTTGTTATAAAAGGAAAAGGGATGTATCAGGTTACAAGACAGACCGGTTCCAAAGAAGAAAGGACTGTTCGCGAGGTGTTTGAAAACCTTGACGCCGAACAGCTTAAAAACTTGACAAAGAGCGTGTTTCCCGCTGATTACAGACAGCTTTTGTTTGAGACAAAGACAGAGGGATTTACTGTTCTTGCGGGAAAAAAGGGAAAAATAACGGTATGTGTTAACAGGACCGTTACGGCAAAAGAGCAGTCGGTGACGCATAATAAAGAGAAAAACTACATCATTTCCGAGGGTGAGTACGTTCCTTTTCTTGAAGACCTTGGCGTAATGACCAAGTCGGGCATGATAGTTAAGGCCAAATACGATAAATTCAGGCAGATCAACAGATATCTTGAATTTATAGCCGATGTAAAGGACAGACTTCCGAAAGATCGTGAAGCCGTTATCGTTGATTTCGGGTGCGGAAAGTCTTATCTGACATTTGCTCTTTATTACTTTCTTGCAATCAAAAATAACATGCGTATCCGTGTGATCGGCCTTGATCTTAAACCGGATGTGATCGAAAATTGCTCTAAATTACGCGATAAATACGGATATGAGCATCTTGAGTTCATTCGGGGAGACATCGAACATTTCACAAGCGACAATAATGTCGATATGGTAATTTCACTTCATGCATGCGATACCGCAACGGACTATGCGCTGTTTAAAGGAATAACCTGGAACGCGTCGATAATAATGGCAGTACCCTGCTGCCAGCATGAACTTAATAAGAATATAATGAGCAAAGAGCTTGAAGGCGTACTTCAATACGGTATTTTGAAAGATCGTTTATGTGCGGTGTTTACCGATGCGATACGCGCCGATCTTTTAAAACAGTGGGGATATGATACGAGTGTCTTGGAATTCATAGACATGGAACACACTCCGAAAAACATTCTTATAAGAGCTGTAAAGAAACGATCGATGGCTGTTAAAAGCGACGATGAAAAGCTTGACAAACTTAGAGAAATAGCGGGTTGTGATATCACTCTCACACGTCTTTTGAACGAATATAAAAAGGAAATCGAACGTCAATAAATTAAATTTAAATATAATTTTGCAAGCATTTAGATTATGAAGAGAACGATATTAAAGATCATCGCATCTCTTGTTACTTTTGTCGTAACCCTCTTTATCTCGGGTTACTTTATGAACAAGGGCAACGTTAATACGACTCACAACATGGAAAAGGCAACTCTTCCGGTGGTGTATATGAGTGTCGGTGCCACTACGGTAAACGAACTCCACGGATATACCCAGGATATGGATGTTGCTTTGTTAAGAGATTCCATAACTCCTTTGGATGACAACAGAGGGGTTTCTTTTCGAATAGTAAAATATAACGCTCTTATAAGAGGCGTTAGCGTTAAATTAAGAAGTATCGACGGAAGCCGTCTTATAGAGAACATTGAGATAACAGATTTCGAAGAAGACGATTATTCTCTTTCGGCATCGGTCAATTTCAAAGGTCTTATCGATCCCTACAAAGAATATTGCATGCAGATATGTGTCACCACCGGCACGGGACAGGAAGTGATGTTCCATACGCGTGTCATTGACGCCCCTTTGTACTGCGCAAGGGAAAAACTTGCCTTCATAACCGATTTCTATGAAAAGGAACGCTCTGTTGAAACGAACGCTGACCTTAAGGAGTATATGGAATCGAATTATACGGGTGACAATACGACGCTCGCATATGTAAATATCCACAGCTCTATGGAACAGCTGGCATTTGCCGGTCTTTCCGTATATAACATAACGGAGCCTGTGATAACGTTCAAAGAGCTCAACATAGAGACTGCTGTCTTTACCATCGATTACATTGCGGGCATAAAGGACGGCAAGAATGAAAGAAAGTATTTTGTCAGTGAATTTTACAGGATCAAATATACTACCGACACCATCTATCTTCTTGATTACGAAAGAACTATGGGTGAGATAACAAACGAAAACGATCCGGAGTTAAACGAAGGAACGTTCACACTCGGTATAACCGATTACGACGTTGAAATGGCCGAAAGCGAAGACGGAAACATTTTTGCTTTCGTTAATCAGAATAAACTGTTTTCATATAACATATCCGAAAACAAGCTTGCCAAGCTCTTCACTTTTTACGACAGTGACAATTTTGACAAGCGTACGTTAAATCAGTCTCACAAGATTAAGACTTTACGGGCCGATGAGGCCGGAAGCGTCTGGTTTTTGGTATATGGGTACATGAACCGCGGAACGTACGAAGGTAAAGTTGGAATGACACTTTACGAATATAACGGTCTTACAAACACGATAGAAGAAAAGCTGTTCATATCATCCAACAAATCACCCGAGATGGTGGAAAAGGACCTGGACGAGCTTGCATATTTAAATAAAAATAACACATTCTTTTTTATGATAGACCGATCGATCTATTCCATAGACTTAGACTCAATGGAGATAGAAGAGATAGTCAGGGATCTTGAGGAAAACATGTACTCCGTGTCACGTTCGGAATCGATGCTCGTATGGCAGAACGGCGAGGATGTGAACTCGTCTGAAAACCTTATGGTAATGAACTTGAATACCGAGCAGATAACGACCATAAACGCTCCTGAAGGAGAGTACATAAAGCCTCTTGCTTTCATGAATGAAGATCTTATATACGGTCTTTGCGTCAAATCGGATGTGCTTACGGATGCGACGGGAAGAACGATCTTCCCGATGTACATATTGAAGATACAAAATGAATTCGGAGAACTGTTAAAGACATACGAAGAAAAAGGCTTTTATGTGACCGGAGTCGATCTGAACGACAATCTTTTGAAGATGTACAGGGTTAAGAAGTTTGACGGTGACATTTTGCGCTACGATGCCTGCGATGACGATTACATGACCAACAATCAGCCCGGTGAAGAGCGCCAGAACGTAGTTCAGACCGCCGTAGACGATTCTTTCGAGACGATAGTCAGGATCAAGTTCTTACACGATACAAAAGGCAAGATGATCCTTCTTACGCCCGAGCAGACGATATACGAAGGAAACAAAGAGCTTTACCTTGGCGATTCGCTTTCGGAGAAAAATCATTACTATGTTTATTACAAGGGAAAACTCCAGCGTATATATACGAAAGAATCGATGGCCGTCAATCTTGCCAATTCGAATTACGGAACGGTGTTGAACGACGCCGGATGCTATGTCTGGTACAGAGCGAACAGGGATCTGAGAAATCAGATAATGGCTCTTTCGTTTGATGCGGTCTCTACCGAAGAAAAGAATCGTACCGCATGGTGTATGGACCGGATGATGGAATATGAGGGAGTTGTAAGAAATTCCGAATATCTTTTGAGCAAAGGTGATACCGTTCTTTCGGTTTTAAAGGACGGACTTGAAGGAAAGAACGTGCTCGATCTTACCGGATGCAGCCTGGACAGCATTCTTTACTACGTAAACAGAGACATACCGGTACTCGCGCTTACAAACAGCGACAAGGCATATCTGATAATAGGTTTCAATCAGCTGGCGATAGTGGTTCTCGATCCCGACAACAACTGGTACAAGATCGGAATAAACGAAGCCGAAAAGATGTTTGAAAATGAAGGAAATCAATTCATCACATATGTTCCGAACTCTTAGAGAGCAATAAAAAAAGGACCGACGGTCCTTTTTTTATTGCATGTAATACGCGTTTTCTTTTTACGAAATGTCTTCACCCATTTTGTAGCGGTTTATTGCCTTCTGGATACGTTCAACGGGATCGAGAAGGTCGCTTATTGAAGTATCGTGATTAAGTGTATCGATAATGTAAGCGATGTACTTGCTCATGTCACACGATACATACCAGGGTCTCGATAGAAGTTCGGGTGACTGGTAAATGAGGTTCGTGGTAAGTACCTTTGTGATTATGCCGTCATTGAATGCTTTATCGAATCTGTCGAGGCCGTTCGTGAAAAGACCGAACGAAGCGCAGACAAATATCTTATTTGCGTTTCTTGTCTTAAGATTGTTGGCTACTTCCAATACGCTCTCGCCGGAAGATATCATGTCATCCATGATGATAACGTCTTTTCCATCAACGCTTGAGCCTAAGAACTCGTGAGCAACGATAGGGTTTCTTCCGTTTACGATGCGGGTGTAATCACGGCGCTTATAGAACATACCCATATCAAGTCCGAGGACGTTGGCGAGATAAATGGCACGACCCATACCGCCTTCGTCGGGGCTTATGACCATCATGTGGTCCGAATCGATCGAAAGATCCTTTTCGCTCTTTAAAAGGCCCTTAATGAACTGGTAAGCGGGCTGAACCGTTTCAAAACCGTGAAGCGGGATAGCATTCTGCACTCTGGGGTCGTGTGCATCAAATGTGATGATGTTGTCAACGCCCATGGCGGTAAGCTCCTGAAGAGCCATTGCGCAGTCGAGAGATTCTCTTGAAGTTCTCTTATGCTGTCTGCTTTCGTACAAGAAAGGCATGATAACGGTGATCCTGCGCGCTTTACCGCCCACAGCCGCTATTATTCTTTTCAGATCCTGATAGTGATCGTCGGGTGACATATGATTTTCAAATCCACCCATCGAGTAGGTAAGCGCATAGTTGCAAACGTCTACCAAAAGGTAAAGATCGGTACCTCTGACCGATTCAAGGATGAGACCCTTGGCTTCACCCGAACCGAAACGCGGAACCTTTGCTTTTAGAATGTAAGAGGGGCGCATGTAACCCGAAAACGCAAGACTTTCTTTGTGCTCGTTTTCACGTTCTTCACGCCATTTAACAAGATAACTGTCAATTTTGGCACCCATTTCCTTGCAGCCTTCAAGCGGGATGATCCCAAGCGACCCAACGGGAATGGTTTCCAGGTTTCTTTTCTCTTCACGAGATGCCATGAAAAGTTAACCTCACTTTCTGATATTCAACTGTTTCTTCTGTATACGGATGTCATCCGCGACAAGCCTTAAAAGACTGTAACTGTTGGCTATTCGCGAGAAAACACGATCTGAATAAATGTCACGTATCTGTTCCAAAGAAAGATTCGTGGATATTATCGTAGATTTTTTCCTCAGATGCCGTTCGTTTATCAAAGCGAACAGCGACGATGCCACAAAGGAATTCACCGTTTCGGTTCCAAGGTCATCTATGATAAGCAAGTCACAATTATATAAGCAATCATAAAGATTGTAAAGTTCGTCTTTGGTGGCGGAAGCGGAGTGGAAAGTCTCTTTGGCGATCGTCTCAAAAAGTGAGATGCTGCTGTAATAAACACATGAATAGCCTTTTTCGATAAGCTCGCCTGCCACACATCCCGAAAGGAATGATTTGCCGGTACCTACCGTACCGTACAGTAATATATTTCGCTTCTCGGTCTCAAAATTCTCGATAAGACTCTTGCATTTGTCAACGGCGTTCTTAAAAAGCGAAAGCCCTTCGCCCTTGTAATAATCGTAGGAAAGCTTTGAAAAATTGTTCTCCTCGATAAAAGAGCGCATGTTTGAACTGTCGTAAAGAAGCTCGATTATCTGTCTTACAAAGCAGTGACACTTCGTATTGCCGATATAGCCGGTATCTTTGCAGTCTTTGCAGGTATAGATCGGATCGAGGTAATCTTCGGGAAGCCCCACACCTTTTAAAAGATGTGCCTTCATTTCCTTAAGATCTTCAAGCAAAGCGTGAAGCTCCTCGATCGAGCTTTCATCACCGGAGAGTTTTTTCTTGGCGTAATCCATAGAAACCGTAATGACGGAATCTTCAAGCTCCTTAAACCCCTCAACATGAGAATAGACATATTCTTTTCTTTCGTCAAGAATACGTCTGTTGTTCATTTGGGTTTCATCGTATTTTCTGATGATCGAATCGTACTGTGTGTTGGTTAATCCCATAGTGACCCCGTAAATCTTTGTTTGTTACTTCAGGTATAAAGAAACCTCTTATGCTCTATTGACCGCTTAAGATCTTTTCAAGTGAATCGAAATCGTAATCGGTTTTTGCAAACTGCCCGAATGTACCGCTTGATTTATCATTGCCCGCGTTCTTTGTGCGGCTTTGTTTGAACTTTTCATCGACTTTTGCTATATCGGCAATATGGTGAACGTTCTCTTTTTTCCAAGAGGAAAGAATCTTGTCACAATATTCAAGCCTGTGGGAGTCGGTGGCCAAAACGGTTCTGTTGCAAGCTTCAAGTATCACATCGAGATCGAAGCCGAACTCCTTGTACCACTTGTTGACCATGTCCACTTCGGGCGCCTGAGGGATGTTCGATTTTCCGAGCGCTTTGAGTATGGTATAAACATACTTTTCGTATTTGGTGGCAGATAAAGCCTTGGCCTGTTTGGGAGTGGTTATCCCTGCCTGAGCCCAGTTGATGGCAACTTTCTTGATGTAAGAAAAGCTGTCCTTGCCTTTGTCGAGGCAATACTGTAAAAGGTAATCAGTCATCTCACAGGTAAACTTAAGCTCATCATATATAAAGCACAGAGACTGGATGTCGGCAGGTGAGAGAGTACGTTTAAGATACTGCTCCGCCACGAAGACTATCTGGGCGGTTTCTCCGGACTCCTTGAAAGTCTTTAACTGCTCGAGAGAATAAGTCACATTTTCACGGATCTTAACGACCGGCTCTTCGTCGGGAACGACCTTGAGAGTGATGTTTGATGCAGGTTCGCCAAGAAAAGCATCGTTAACGTTCTCAGACTTGGATGATTTCTTTGTTTTGCCCATTTCCAAAAATTTGACACCCGAAATAAGCCCGAAACTGTCGTAATCCAGTTCCAAAAGTCCGCACTTTTTCCAGTATTCCAAAGATCTGACGATGTCTCTTTCGGTATAATTGAAAAGATCCGCCATCTTTGAAATGTCGGTAGAAAGCCCCGCACTCATCATTCTCAATAAGTAAAGATAAACTTTGATCTGCGCATCGTTCGCTTCTTTAAGATATTTGTCGATAAAAAGATTCGAAACGACGGTAGCCTCAGCTTTATCCTCGCTGGTTACATATAAATCCATTCCTGTTACACTCGCCCTTGTTCTATGTTTCGTCAAACGGAATTTTAGCAAAAATTTATGAAAAATCAAATGGAAAAAGTGCCGAAAAAAAGCCGAAAAATCAAGGGTTTGCGAGGATTCGCAAATAGAGGAGAAATTGTGGATAATGTGGATAAAAATTAAGAACTTACAAAAACACTGGGAAAAACCGCAAAAAAATATCCACATTTTTTAAGTTACATAAAATCCTTAAAAAATGTGGACAATGTGGAAAACTATTTTGAAACGATGCGGTCTGCGATTTTAACTACATCTCCGGCACCGACGGTTATCAACAAATCCCCGTTGATACAATTTTTGTACAAATAGTCCAAAATCTCGTCGAAAGAATGAAAATAATGACAGTCGGTTCCAAGCTTTTTTATCTCTTCGTACAGATTCTGAGAATTGCAGCCGTAAATGTCCTTTTCTCTGGCCGGATAAACATCCGCAAGTACCACGTGGTCGGCTTTGGACAAAACGTCGGCAAATTCTTTCAAAAATGCCTTTGTGCGTGTATAAGTATGAGGCTGGAAGACACACCAGAGTTCTCTGTGCGAAACCTTCATCGCGGCATCCAAAGTGGCGTTTATCTCGGTCGGGTGATGCGCATAGTCGTCTATTACGGTAACGCCGTTAAAGCTTCCGCGTATCTCGAAACGTCTTTTCGATCCGCCGCATCGAAGCAGAGAAGAGGCGATGACGTCGATCGGAATATCAAGATATCTTGCGACTGCGATCGCGGAGAGAGCATTGTAAACGTTATGCTCTCCGGTCACGTTTAACTTGATATCGAAGCACTCGCCCGTCTTTTTGATATGGCACTTAAACGATGCGTGAGCGGATTCGTCGAAAGTGATATCGCTTGCGTAGACGTCACAGTTTTCATCGTGACCGAAAGTGACGATCGGACAGGAAACACCTGCCACAACTTTGTCAAACCCTTCCATTTCTCCGTTTATCACCAAAAGCCCGTCCGCGGGGTTTAAGCGTGCAAATCTGTTGAATGAATTTCTTATGTCATCGATATCTTTAAAGAAATCGAGATGGTCTTCTTCCACATTTAAGATAATGCTTATCTTGGGGAAAAAGTCCAGGAAGCTGTTGGTATATTCACAGGCTTCAAAAAGAAAATATTCGGGACCGCCTACTCTTATGTTTGTTCCGATCGATTTGAGCACACCTCCGACGGAAAGTGTCGGATCCGTATCGGCACCGAGAAGGATCTCCGCAAGCATCGACGTTGTGGTCGTTTTTCCGTGCGTACCGCTCACGGCTATCGGAACGCTGTAGTTTTTCATGAGTTCACCCAGGAACTGTCCTCTGGTCATGTGTTTAAAACCTTTTTCGATCATATACACATATTCGGGGTTGTTTTCTCTTATGGCGGCGGTGTAAACCACAAGGTCCGTATCATCTTCTATATGGTGAGTCGTCTGGTCGTAGTATATCGTAGCGCCCGACTGTTCAAGCGCAGTCGTGAGCTCGGTTTTTGTGGGATCGGAGCCCGAAACCCTGAAACCTTCCTTTATCAATATTTCCGCAAGTCCGGACATGCTTATTCCGCCTATACCTATGAAATAAACATTCATCGGTTTATCAAATCTGATACTCATATATTCTCCTTAATATACATCAAAGAAACTTTTCTAATTGTATCACCCCCAACCCGAATAGGCAATTTTGACTCCGGGGAACGGTGGCGCCGATTCATTTTCGAAGGTGTCATTTGTAAATTTTCACACCATTTTTAGAGCGTTCTTCCCAAAAGTTTGTCTTTTTCCGTCAAAATCATGAAAATGTATGTGAAAATTGCACAATTTTAAGCAAAAAGGTTTGCGAAAACAGGTGATATGGTATAAAATTATAGCAGTATACATAAAATCGGCGGTACTATACGCCGAAATGCAAAAGCGAGGGATCCATAATGATCAAAAAGGAAATGATTGCCATGCTTTTGGCAGGAGGACAGGGAAGTCGTCTTGGGGTCTTAACATCTAAAATGGCAAAGCCGGCTGTGTCATTCGGCGGAAAATATCGTATCATCGACTTTCCGCTTTCCAACTGTATCAATTCGGGTATTGATACGGTAGGTGTGCTTACACAGTATCAGCCTCTTAGGCTTAACACTCATATCGGGATCGGTATTCCGTGGGACCTTGACCGAAACATCGGCGGTGTCACAGTTTTACCGCCTTATGAAAAGAGCGAGAACAGTGAGTGGTATACGGGTACGGCAAATGCCATATATCAGAACATAGATTATATGGAGACGTACAACCCCGATTACGTTCTCATTCTTTCGGGTGACCACATTTATAAGATGGACTATGAGATGATGCTTGATTACCACAAAGCCAACAAGGCCGAGGTAACGATAGCCGTCATGCCCGTTCCGATGGAAGAAGCAAAACGTTTCGGTATCATGATCACCGACGATAAAGGCCGTATCACCGAATTCGAAGAAAAGCCCGAGCATCCCAGAAGCAATCTTGCTTCCATGGGTATTTATATATTTAACTGGAAGACTCTTAAGGATGCACTTATCAAGATGGCAGATCAGCCCGCGCTTGATTTCGGAAAGCATGTCATTCCCCATTGCCACGACAACGGTGCACCTTTGTATGCATATGAATTTAACGGTTACTGGAAAGATGTCGGAACGCTTGAGTCGTACTGGCAGGCAAACATGGAACTTATCGATATAGTTCCCGACTTTAACCTTTACGAAGAATACTGGAAGATATACACCAAATCGGATACGCTTCCTCCGCAGTACTTTTCTTCGGACTCTGTTATAGAAAGAAGCATTGTCGGAGAAGGAAGTGAGATATACGGAAAGGTGTTCAACTCCGTTATCGGATGCGGCGTAGTGATCGGAAAAGATGCGGTAGTTCGCGATTCGATCATCATGAACGAAACAAAGATCGGTGCCGGAACCGAGTGCTACAAGGCGATCGTTGCCGAAGGTGTTGAGATCGGCGATGGATGTAAGCTGGGTGTCGGAGACGAGATCCCCAACGAGACAAACTCCAAGATCTACAATTCCGGACTTGTAACGATAGGTGAAAAGACGGAGATACCGAGTCATGTGACCGTCGGCAAGAATACCGTCATATTCGGTAAGACCGAGCCTGCGGATTATGAAAACGGCCGACTTGAGAGCGGCAGATCTTTAGTAAAGGCAGGTGACTGGGAATGAGAGCTATAGGAATCGTTTTGGCGGGAGGTAATTCAAGCCACCGCATGAAAGAGCTCGGTATAAGGCGTGCCGTAGCGGCAATGCCCATCGCCGGAAGTTACAGAAGTATCGACTTTGTTTTGAGTAACATGTCGAATTCTCACATTCAGAAAGTTGCTGTATTTACGCAGTACAATGCAGGAAGCCTCGGAGAGCATTTAAGTTCTTCAAAATGGTGGGACTTCGGACGTAAGCAGGGCGGACTTTTGGTGTTCACGCCTACCGTTACAGCCGAGAACAACTACTGGTACAGAGGAACGGCAGACGCGATCTACCAGAATCTTTCGTTTTTAAAGAACAGTCACGAGCCTTACGTAGTTATCGCTTCGGGTGACTGTGTATACAAGATCGACTTTAACAAGCTTCTTGAGTATCATATCGATAAAAAAGCGGACATTACCGTAGTTTGCAAAGACGCCGACAACATCGCCGGCCTTGACAGATTCGGTACCGTTAAGATGAACGAAGACTTCCGTATAGAAGAGTTTGAAGAAAAACCCATCGTGGCAAAATCATCAACGATCTCCTGCGGTATTTACGTTGTTCGTCGTCGTGCCCTTATCGAAATGATCGAGAAGTGTGCCGAAGAAGACCGTTACGACTTTGTTCGTGACGTGCTCATCCGTTTTAAGGACATCAAGAGGATCTACGGCTACAAGATAAAGGATTACTGGAGAAACATCGCATCCGTTGACGATTATTTCGCAACGAACATGGACTTCTTAAAACCTGAGGTGCGTGACTATTTCTTCAAACAGTATCCCGATATCTATTCAAAGGTTGACGACCTTCCTCCCGCAAAGTACAATGTGGGAGCAAAAGTTCACAATTCCCTTATCGCAAGCGGAACGATCGTGAACGGTACGGTCGAAGATTCGGTGGTATTCAGAGAGACCTACATCGGAAACAACTGTTTTATCAAGAATTCGATCATCTTAAATGACGTATACATCGGCGACAATACTCACATCGAGAACTGTATCGTCGAAAGTCACGGAACCATACGCGCGAACTCCTTCTTTAAAGGCGAGGACGGCGTAAAGATAGTTGTTGAAGACAACGACAGATTTATCATTTAATACAATCAGTAACGATTGACAACAGGGGGTGTCTTTATGACATCCCCGTTTTGAGGTTTTGGTCGTGAACATAGAAAACGAAAGAATCTTTAACTTTTTTAAATTGTTAAAGCTGTCAAAAGAAACGAAACGGAGAGAGAAAATGGATCTGGTAGTGGGGCTTGGCAATCCGGGAAAAGACTACGAGAATACCCGACACAATGCGGGATTTATGGTGGTCGACGAGATTGCAAAAAAGTGTGGGACCGACATATCCCAAAAGGCGCACAGAGCGCTTGTAGCAAAAGCGATATTTAACGGAAAGAAGATAATACTCGCCAAACCGCAGACCTTTATGAACCTTTCGGGTGAAAGTGTAAGAGCGCTTTCAGACTATTACAAACCCGAAAGACTTATCGTGATCTACGATGACATCACCCTTGATGTGGGCGGTATAAGAGTAAGAAAATCGGGCAGTGCCGGCGGACACAACGGTATGAAGAACATCATACAGCATCTTGGCACCAACGAATTTGAGAGAGTAAGAGTCGGAGTCGGAGAAAAACCTTCCAAGATGGATCTTGCAGACTGGGTATTAAGCAGATTCAAACCCGAAGAGCGCGAAGACCTGGACAGTGCGATAGATAACGCTGTAAAAGCGGTGGAACTTATGCTAAACGACGAGACCGACGAAGCAATGAACAGGTTCAACAAGAAAGTTACGAGAGATACATGAGAGTCCTTACAGAACCGTTAAAAGAGCTTGAATGTTTTAAAAGAGCGGAAGAAACCTTTAGAAATAAAGGAACTTCGGCTCTTATTTCAGGTTGTGCGGATTCTCAGAAGATCAACCTTGCGTGGGGTCTTTCCGAGTCGTTCCATGACAGGATAATCGTTACTTACTCGGACGCAAGGGTAAGAGAGATCTACGAGGATTTAAAGATCTACGATAAAAACGTTCATGTTTTCCCCGCAAAAGACGTGATCTTTTATGAAGCCGACGTTCATTCAAATCAGCTCACAAAAGACAGACTCACTACGATAAAGCGCGTCATGAAAGGCTTAAGCAGCACGATAGTCACCACATTTTCGGGCCTTATGAACGCCGGAGCGGACATTTCCCTCTTAAAGAAGAACATAATAAACTTAAGCGTCGGATCCACGGTCGATGAAGGTAAACTGGCAAAGAAACTTGTGTCCATGGGATACGAAAAATCCTATCAGGTCGAGACCGGCGGACAGTTTTCCGTAAGAGGCGGAATAGTCGACATATTCGACCTTACCGAGGAAAACCCTTACAGGATCGAACTTTGGGGCGACGAGGTAACGAGCCTCAGAAGCTTCGACGTGGAAAGCCAGCGCTCCGTCGAAAACTTAAAGACCATCGACATCTTCCCCGCAAACGAGCTTCCTTTGTCGGAAGGAGAACTCTTTGACGGTTTAAGAAGGATAGAAAAGGACAAGGATAAGCTTGTCGCAAAGTTTGAAAAGAACACAAATCCCGAAGCGGCTCACAGACTGAAAGTGACATTTGGCGAGATAGATGAGACCATACGGGAATTTCCCTGGAGCTTTAATGCTGACGGCTACATCAAATATTTCGTGGAAGAACCCAGATCTTTCGCAGACTACTTTGAAGATGCGATATTTGTTATAGACGAGCCTTCAAGGACCTTCGAACATGCCGATGCGGTGGAGACGGAGTTTAAAGAAAGCATGAAAGCAAGGCTTGAAAAGGGCTACATCGTGCCCGGACAGGCCGACATTCTGTTTGCCAAAAACGTCGTTCTTTCGATACTTAAAAAGCAGAACATACTTCTTTTGTCCACGATGGAAAACCGGGTGAAGGGATTTGAACCCACCGAGAGCGCCATGGTCAACGCTCACAGCATTCCCACCTACGGCAACGATTTTACTGCGCTCATAAAAGATCTTAAGTCCTTTAAAAAGCGGGGCTACAGAACCCTTTTACTTTCCGCATCCAGAACAAGAGCGGAGCGTCTTGCGAGAAACATCGAAGACTATGAGGTTTCGGCGTTTTACTCGGACGATCGGGAGCGTTTTCTTTGTACCGGTGAGATTGCCACAATGTACGGAAACGTGGTGAGAGGCTTTGAATATCCGGAGATAAAATTCGTTGTCATTCCCGAAAGCGACATTTTTACCGAGGAAAAGAAGAAACGCAGAAAGAAACAATACGAAGGCAGCAAGGTCAACAACTTAAACGACCTTCACGTGGCCGATTACGTCGTTCACGAGCGTTACGGTGTGGGCATTTACAAAGGCATTGAGACCATGACCGTCTCGGGAGTCTCAAAAGACTACATGAAGATCGATTACCGTGAAGGCGGAGTGCTCTACGTTCCCGCCACCGGTCTTAACACTGTTATGAAGTATTCTTCCGCCGACGGAAGAAGACCGAAGATAAACAAACTCGGCACACAGGAGTGGGCAAAAACGACTTCAAAGGTTCGCGAAGCGGTGGACGTCATCGCAAACGAGCTTGTGGAACTGTATGCAAAAAGAAGCAGCCGCGAAGGCCACAGATTTTCCGAAGATACCCCTTGGCAGACGGAGTTCGAGGAGCTTTTCCCTTACGAGGAAACCTCGGATCAGCTTGATGCCATAGAGGCCACGAAAGCCGATATGGAGAGTCCCAAGATCATGGACCGTCTCATATGCGGTGACGTAGGTTACGGAAAGACCGAGATCGCCATAAGAGCGGCATTTAAAGCCGTTCAGGACAGCAAGCAGGTGGCGCTTTTGGTACCCACCACCATCTTGGCCGAGCAGCATTACAACACCTTCGTTCAAAGAATGAAGGATTTTCCTGTAAAGATAGAACTGTTAAGCCGTTTTGTTCCAAAGTCCAAGCAGACCGCGATCATAAAAGCCGTAAAAGAAGGCACGGTGGACATAGTGATCGGAACCCACAGGCTTTTGTCAAACGATCTTTCTTTTAAGGACCTGGGACTTTTGATCGTAGACGAGGAGCAGCGTTTCGGCGTTACCCACAAAGAAAAGATCAAGCAGATAAAAGAAGACGTGGACGTACTGACACTCACCGCGACACCCATCCCCAGAACGCTCCACATGAGCCTTGTGGGCATAAGAGACATGAGCATTCTGGAGGAGCCGCCTTCGGACAGACTTCCTATCCAGACGTATGTGCTTGAGTACAACGATGAGATGGTGCGAGAGGCGATCACGAGAGAACTTTCACGTAACGGACAGGTCTACTACGTTTATAACAGAGTCAACTCCATAGCGGACGCCGCGGCAGCGGTGCAAAAACTCGTGCCTGAAGCCACCGTTGCTTTTGCCCATGGTCAGATGAAAGAATCCGAACTTGAGAGGATAATGTACGATTTCATCCGCGGCGACATCGACGTGCTGGTGGCTACGACGATAATCGAGACCGGTATAGATATTCCCAACGTAAACACCATGATCATTCACGACTCCGACTCTCTGGGACTTTCGCAACTTTATCAGTTAAGAGGCCGCGTGGGACGTTCGGGCAGGACCGCGTATGCGTTCCTTATGTACAAACGCGACAAGTCGCTTAAAGAGATAGCCGAGAAGAGACTTCAGACCATAAGGGATTTCACCGACCTGGGAAGCGGCTATAAGATAGCGATGAAGGATCTTGAGATACGTGGCGCCGGAAACATTCTCGGAAAGAGCCAGAGCGGTCATATGGAAGCCGTGGGCTACGACATGTATTGCAAACTTTTGAACAAAGCCGTTCAAAAACAAAAGGGAATAGTGGAGGAAGAAGAGTTTTCGACAACCATCGACCTTGACGTGGATGCGTTCATTCCCCCCGATTACATATTAAACGAGCTTCAAAAGCTGGATACATACAAACGTATTGCGGGCCTTTCAAACCACGATGATGTAAAGGAAATGGCCGACGAACTCAAGGACCGTTTCGGAAAACTTCCGGAAAGCGCGGTCAATCTCTTGAAGATCGCGGACCTTAAGATCATCGCAAACTCCCTTTACATCTCGGATATAAAGGGCAAATTCGGAGAGGTTTCTTTCTCCTTTAAGCCCGATGCAAAGATAAATGTCGTGAATATAGATACGCTGCTTAAAGCGCACAAGGGGCATTTAAAGCTGGAAAATTACGGCATACCGACCTTTATTTACACCTATGCGCCCACCGGAGAAGTCATTTCCGACGAGAACAAACTTATGGAAAATTCGAAGATGGTTCTTGAAGATATGGACAGATACCTTTCTTATGGAAAATAAGCGGTTAATCGGTGCACTGTACAATGTATAAGATTTTTACTTATTATATAATATATATCCATTGATTATTAAATGATTATCTGATACAATCCTTTGTGGTTTTGGGATATTTTACATCATATTCTTGCAGGATCATTTATGAAACAATGGCGTGAGATAGCGCAAAAACTGACTTTGTTAACGCAGCTTGGGCTGTCGTTTATTATGCCGATGCTTGTATGCGTAGGTATATGCTGGTTTTTGTGCGACCGTTTTTCAATTGGTCCCTGGATCTATATAATAGGATTTATCCTCGGTATCGGAGCATCATTCATGACCGCGTACAAATTCTATTTATCCGTGATCAACCGTCAGAAAAAAGAAAAGAAACCCAAGGTTTCATTTAATAAACATTAGGGGTAAGTCGTTTTTATGGGAAAACTTCAACCGACAGTCAAGAAAGAAACAATGAA
>JAEEGI010009903.1_pt1 | contig 20788 bp, 13 predicted proteins | sample 8958751 | NCBI WGS metagenome assembly JAEEGI01 (sample SAMN16246545, study PRJNA631951) | gut metagenome | biome: gut microbiome; feature: rumen; material: KS-attached | host: Bos | place: Iran: Karaj | collected 2018-10 | reverse complement strand
TAAATGTTTTAAAGGAAAATTAAATGTGATAAAATATTTTAAAAATAATTATTATTAAAATTAATTAAACAAATAAATTTTCAATAATTTGAAATATATAATATTTTTCTTACAAAGAAAGCAAATTTATTTTCCTTCTTCAATTTTATAATTTTACTTCTTTTTTCCATTAAATTTCTATCAGTACCATCCTTTATTAATATTGGCTTAATATTTTCACTGTCATATTCATATATTTGAGTACATAATAAATCTTCATTTTCATCATCACTTTCACCATAATATCTACCAGAAAAAGTTTCTCCTAAAAATTTTTTATCTTCTAAACTAAGAAGAATAGTATATCCAAGATAATTTTTTTTATATTGATTTAATAAAATATGATTATCAATATCAATAAAATAAATCCCAGATCTTAAATCTCCTCCTACACATAAAATATTCTTATTAACAATACAAAAAATTTCCTCATTAAATGATAAATCAATATTGTTTATCATTGAAATGTTTGTCCCAAATTTAATATCAATAAATCGAATACATTTTTCAAAATACGAAGAACAAACTATTTCATTTTTATTAACTTGTAAAATTGAATAATAAGAATATTTACATTTATAAATATAATTTAATTGCATTGATTTATTGTTTATGATTTCCATAATAGAAAAGGAATCATAAAAATTACATAATATTTTATTACTATTGTTTAGAGTAAATATTTTATAACAAATAAATGGAATATTATAAGAAGAAATTATTTCATATTCAAAATTATCTTTTAGTTTAATCATTAAAATTATATTTTTAAAAGAAATAATAAGATAATTTGATTTATATTCACAAATTGAATAAATTAATGGAAAATCGTTTTTTTGAATAGTTAAACATATTTCATAATTTGGATATTTTAAAATATGAATTATTTTTTCTGAATATATTACTAAATTATTATTATTTAATTCTAGTATTCCTTTTATTATTATATTAAATTCTTTTAAAAATTTTATTTCCATTTTAAAAAATTTTGAAAAAAAAAATAATATTACTTGTATTTCAACATTTATTTTTATTTGATTTTTTAATATATTATTGAAATAAATTCATTTTTTGAAATTAAATATATAAAAAAATATTAAGAATAAGATTAAATCATTTAAAAAAATTAATATAAATTAAAAAAAATAAAAACCAAAAATTAATTTAATATTATATCTATTTGATAAAATATGAGTCAAGATCAAAATACTAATCCACCAAAAGTTAGTTTAAATCTTGGGGCAAAAGAATACATTCCCAAATTTTATCAAAAACAAAACCAAAATATAGGAATGGGACAACCAATGAATTCACCATATATGAACTATGATATGAATAATCCATATATGTTTTATCAAGATTATTCTCAAATGGTAAATCAAAATCCAAATTTTATGCAAAGAAATCCAAATTATAATCAAAACCAAAATATAAATTTTAATCAAAATCCTAATTATGAATTAAACCAAAATCCAAATCAAAATCAAAATCAAAAACAAAATTATAGTTCACCTGGGATTGTTGGATTACAACCTAAAAAAAATAAAAAGAAAAAACAACAAGATGCAAATCAACCAATTCCTTCTCAAAATCTTCAAAATACTCAAAACCCTCAAAATCCACAAAATAATTTTAATAATTTTAACAATCAAAATTTCAATAATCAATTTAATCAAATGAATTTAAATAACCCAAATAACCCTCCCCATGAAAATAAGCAAAAAAAAGAAAAAAAACAAAAAGACACTTCTCAAAATAATCAAAATTCTCAAAATCAACCAAAAAAGCAGAATATAGAGAAAAAGAAAACAGACTCTCACAAAAATGAAAATTCAAGTAATAAGAAAAAGCCACTAGAAAATGAATTAATAGAAGATTCTTTTGAAGGAAAAATGATACAAGTAGATCCAAATAAAAAGCCAATGTCAATAGTATTTGTAGGACATGTAGATGCAGGTAAAAGTACAATAAGTGGAAATTTATTATATTCTTTAGGTCAAATAGATGAAAGAATAATAGAAAAATATCAAAGAGAAGCAAAAGTTAAAAATAGAGAATCATGGTTTATGGCATATATAATGGATATTAATGAAGAAGAAAGAGAAAAAGGAAAAACAATCGAAATTGGAAAAGCCTTTTTTGAAACTGAACATAGAAGATTTACTCTATTAGATGCACCTGGACATGCAGGATATATTCCTAATTTATTACAAGGAGCTTGTCAAGCTGACTTTGCAGGATTGGTCATTTCTGCTAAAAAAGGAGAATTCGAAGCTGGTTTCGATAAAAGTGGTTCTACTAGAGAACATACTTTATTATTAAAAGCTCTTGGTGTTAATCAATTAATTGTTGTTGTTAATAAAATGGATGAAGAAAGTGTTAAATGGAATGAAGAAAGATATAATGAAATAAAAACTAAATTAACTCCTTTTTTAAAGAGTTGTGGATATGATGTTGAAAAATGTGTTCATTGGATTCCATTAAGTGGATTAAGTGGAGATAATTTAGTAAAAGAAATAGATTCTCATAAATGTCCATGGTATAAAGGACCTTATTTTACTCAATTATTAGATCAAATTGATATTCCAAATAGAGATGATAATGCTCCAGTTAGATTACCAATATTAGATAGATATAAAGAAAATGCATTATATATAATGGGAAAATTAGAAAGTGGTACTTTAAAATACGGTGAAACTTATACATTAATGCCAACTAAAGCTAAAGTTACTATTGATTGGCTATTTGATACTGAAGAAAGAGGAGTTCCTTATGCTAAACCAGGTGAAAATGTTAGAATAAGATGTAAAGGAATTGATAATGAAGCTGAAGTTAATAGAGGATATATTTTATGTTCTAATGATAATGTTTGTCATGTTTTTAATGTTTTTGAAGCTGAAATTCAAGTTTTGGAATTACAAGAAAAACAAATTATTACTGATGGATTTATTTGTATGTTACATTTTCATACTTTTATAGAAGAATGTACTATTGATATTAAATGCGAAGTTGATAGAAAAACAAAAACTGAAAAAAAAGTTAAGTTTGTTAGAAGTCAAGCAAGGATTAAAGCTTTCGTTAAAACTAAAAATTTACTTTGTGGAGAAAAATATTCTGATTTTAATTCTCTTGGAAGATTTTCTATGAGATATGAAGGAGCTACTATTGCTATTGGAAAAATTTTGAGAATTAAACCTTATAAGAAAGATGATAAAAAAGATTAAATTGGGAGGATTTTTTTTGAAATATAAAATAGTCTATTTATTTTTTATTCTTAAAAAAATTTTATTATATTGAATTTCTTTTTAAAATGTATTTTAAGAATTAATAAAAATTTATTTCATAAAAAACGTGTTTATAGAAAAAAATATATAAATTTTTTAAAGTTAACAAGTATAAATAAACTGTATTACATAAAAATTAATTCAAAAATGAATTTTTTAATTCTTCAAACATTTTTCTAATATCTTTTTCAATTTCTTTTTCAATAGTTTTACAAATATTATTTAAATGTTTTTTAGAAGACCCACTTTCATAATCAAATTGAAAATGATCATCTTCATCTTCATTATTCATTTCTTTTAAAGTAACTATAGTAGATTTTCCTTCATCTTCATTTATTCCATGTAATTTAACTTTTATTTCACAATCATAAATAAACTTTATTTTTCCTCTTGAAAAAACAAAATAAGTCTAGAAAAATAAAAATAAATAAAAAAGAATATTCTTACATCTCCAGAATAAGAATTAAATTCTTCAAAGTAAAAAGCATCTTTATAATTTTTTTTATTTTTTTGAATATAATTATTGAAAAATTCTTCAATTTGCTTTTTAGTTATTTTTTTTTCTTCCCATGTTCCTGCTTTATTCCAAGCACTTCCTATTTTATTTGGATTTTCATCTACTTTCTCTTTTGTTTGTTGTGGTGCAAAACCTTTATGATCTGCATTTATATCAGCTTCCCTTTTCCAATATGTATATGATGGCTTTTCTATTTCTTCTTCTTTATCATTACTATCTTTTCTGTTTTCTTTATCTTTATTCATTTAAATTAATTTAATGTTTAAACGTTTATTTATATTTTTTTTTTCTTGTTTATTTTTTTTTTTTAAATTTTTATTTATTTAATTAATGTTAAACTTTTGAAATATAGATTCTTTTATTTTATAATGGAATTTATATGTAAATAGGCTCTTCTTAATTTATAATTAGATGAAAAAAATATTACTATTAAAGATATTATATATAATTCTTTTTATCCCTTTATTATTTCATAAAGAAAAGAATATTTTCAAATATAAGATGATTTATTAAAAATAAAAATGATGTCATATTTTTAAATCTAAATAATTAAATTATTATAATTTTTAATTTAATTAAAATTTACACATATTAAAAAAATACATATATCTCTTATTTCATCTCTTTATAAAAAATAAAAAAATAAAAAAAACATTTCAACCATAAAAAGATTTATTTCTTCTTATTATAACTTCTATTATTATTCATTTGACTTTGACTATGAATTTGATATTGACTTTGATTATTATTTTCCAATTTCTGATTATTTCCTTGAACAAAAGACCATCCTTCAAATTTAGTATTATCTTCATTTCCATTTTCATCACCAATATCATCTTCTTCATCATCCGCAAATAATTTAGGTTCTTTAAACATTTTTATTTGTCTTCCATCTTGAATATTTTTAGGAGGTTTTAATTCTCTATTATATACTTTATTCCAATCAACATCTTTAAAATATTCATAATTCATTATTTCTTCGACGTCACCTTTACTTCCTAATCTTAAATTAGGTTCTTTTTTTAAAAGAGCTTTGATTAATTTTTGAGCTTTATTAGAAATAAAATTTGGTATTTTTAAATCAGCTCTTTCGATATTTCTAAATATTTGTTCTTTACTATTAGTAAAATAAGGAGGAATTCCAACTAACATTTCATAAAATAAAACTCCTAATAAATACCAATCTACTGCTTTTCCATGGCCAGTTCTACTTAACATTTCAGGAGCTAAATAAGCAATTGAACCACAGAAACTTTTTGCTATTTTTGTATCATAAACTCCTTCTCTAGATAAACCAAAATCAGTTAACATTGCATGACCTTCTTTATCAATTACTACATTATCTGGTTTTAAGTCTCTAAATATTATATCTTTTTTATGTAATTCTCCTAAAGCTAATATAACTTCACATAAATAAAATTTAGCTTTTTCTTCTGAAAAACGTGTTTGTAATTGTAATTGTTCTGCTAAGTCTCCTCCTGGACAATAATCTAATAAAAGGAATAATTTTTCATTTGTTTGAAAAGCATAATTTAATTTAACTATAAAAGGATTATGAACTATACTTAAAACATTTCTTTCTGTCATAGCATATTTAAATATATTTTGTTCAGCTATTCTATTTTTATCAAGAACTTTCATTGCATATTTTTCATTTGTTTTCTTATGTTCTACCAAATAAACTTCTCCAAATGATCCTCTTCCTAGTAATGCTATACAAATAAAAGAAGAAGGTCCTATTTTTTCTTCTGTTGATTCTGAAGACAAAGAATTATTTGATGAAGTATTATTATCTTCTTCTTCTGATTCATTTTGAGAATCATTTAAATTTGATTGATCTTTTATTTCTGTTTTTGATGTATTTAATAATATTTGATTTGAATTTTGTTCTGAATTATATTCTGGATTATTTACTTCTGTGTTATTATTTATTGATAATATATCTTCTTCATTTGATGAATTTGAGTTTTGATTTGGAGAAGGAGTTTTTGGTTCTGATAAATTTATTATTGATGATATTGTTGGTTTTTGATTTTTTTGATTTTTGTTATTATTAATATTTAAAACATTTATATTATTTTGATTTTTATTATTTTCTATGTTTATATTATTGTTTGTTTCATTTTTTGAAGGAGGGTTGTTTGCATTTGTATTATTGTTTGTATTATCATTTGAATTTATATTTGGTGTTTGAGTTGTTGTTTGCTCAGAAAAATTATTTATTATTTTTAAATTATTATTTGAACTTACTTTTTTTAATGAATTTAATTTTTCATTTCCATCAAATTCTAATGATATTTCTATATTTTCAATTAAGTTGATATTATTTAATTTTTGATTGTTATTCTTTTTTACTATTTTATTTTTTCTTGAATCAGAAAGACTTTTTCGTCTTTTTTCTTGTCTTTCAAATTTATTTACACATGAATTTTCATTTCCATTTACATTATTACTATTATTATAATTCGCATTATTATTATTTGATATATTTAAATGGTAATTTGAAAAACGTGGAACTGAAATAGTTCTATGTTTTCCTAATTCTTTATTCTTATTATTTACATTAATATTTAAATTATTTGGATTATAAGAAATTAAATTTGGATGAATATTATTATTATTTGAATTATTAACTGACATTATTTTATCAGGATAAGCACTTGCTGTTTTTCTTGAAGTAGCAGAAATTTTTGATGAAAAAATAGAAATAGTTTTTTTAGTATTAGTTGAATTATAATTAGATAAATTATTAACATTATTATTATTTACATTATTATTTTTTTTATTTTTTCCTAAATTTAAATTATCTTTATGAAGATTTTTATTATTGGATTTATTAGTATGTGCATTATTTGAATTACTATTATTTACATTATTATTATTAGTATATCTACTTTTAGTTCTAGTTTTATTTAATTGATTTTGAGGTTGCATTGCACTAGAAATTTTTTTAGGAGATTCTAAAACAACTTTAACTCTTTCAGGTTGTTTTTTAACTTTAGAATTATTATTTGAATTATAATTAAAATTTCCTTGAGTTGTATTGTAATGAGTAGAATTTGAATTAGAATTTCCTCCTGTAAAATTAGAAGAAGTAGAAACCATAATTACATTTCCATTAATTTTTTTATTATATTTATTTGTATTTATATTATTATTATTTTGATTACTTGATTTTTCTGCAGTTTTTGGTTTAGCATTTTTTGTAGTTATAGGACCTTTTTTAGGAATTGATTTTCTTCCATTTTGATTTATTGTCTTCATTAAAGAGTTTATTTGTTTTGGATTTGTATTATGAATTTTTATTCTTCTACATTGTTCTTTCATAAAATTATTTGGAGGATTAGTTGAATGTTTTTTCAAAAAATTGTTGTTTTTCCCTTCGTTGACTTTTATATTCTTTGAATTATTAGGAAGAAATTTTTGAATAATTTCCTTATTTTCTTCATTTATTGCTAAATCAAAAGGAGTTTTACCATATAAATTTTTAACTAGAGCAGTTGATGGATTTTGTTCTAATAAATAATTTAATAATTCATTATGTTGAGTCATAGCACATAAATGAACAGGAAGATTTTTTTCATTATCACATAAATTTAAATTGGCTTTTTTTTCAATTAATAATTTAGATATATCAAAATAACCTCTTGAAGCAGCAAAATGTAAAGCAGTTTTTTTTTCATTTGTTTGCAAATTAACATCAATTTGTGCTTTTAATAAAATTTCTACTATTTTTAAATTTCCTTCATCACAAGCAAAATGCAAAGCACTCCAACCATTTTCATTTTGATAATTAATTATTATTCCTTTTTTATTTAAACATTCAAGTACTGAATCTTTATCGTTTTTCTTTGCACTTACTAAAAATTGGCGATTTAATACTAAATTAATTTCCATATTTCCATTAGAAATTTTTTGAGGTTCGCTATAATAATTTTTATATAAATTTTCATTATCATTTAAATTATTATTATTATTTAAATTTGTATTTTCTTCTGTTTTTAACATTTCATTTCCATTTTCTATAAAATTATAATTATCTTCTGTGTCTAATTCTTGTATACTTTCTTCATTTAATATTTTAATAGAATCCATTTGATTTCTTCTTCCACTATTTATATATAAATTAATTTTTTCAATTTGTTTATTTGTTAAAAATCTTTGATTACTTTTAGATTTAGTATATTCTGTTTTAATTTTATTTTTTGGAAAATTCTCTTTCTCTTTTGAGTTAGAAGAATATCTAATTCCATGTTCATTTTTTTGATTAATGATATTTAGTTTTTGTGTATTCTCATCTGAGTTTTGGAGATTTAAATTAATTGTTAGGATTTTATTATCGTTAGAAGAATTTTTTTGAGAATTTTGAACATTTTTTAATTTTGAACCACGTACTGTATTATATTCTTCATAAGATTTAAAACGTCTTAATATATTATTTTGGTTTAATTTAGAATTTTGAATATTTTGCCTTTTTTCACTCTTGATATCTACAAATACCTTTTTTGTTTTTGATTTATTCTTCATCTTTTTATAATCGGTTTAATTAATTTTTAATATTAATCATTTAAATAAATTATATGATAAAAAAATAATGAAGGAGTTTTTATTTATTTTATAAATTTTATTTAGTTTCTTTACTGGATTTTTTTATTTTATATTTGAAAATATTGTTTGAAAGATTTTTATTTGAGAAATTTTTTTTAATTTTTTTAAGAAAAATTGATTTAAATATGATTTACTATATCACAATAAATATGAAAATGATTTTTGATATTAAATTAATAATTATCCTATATTGGATTATCTCGATTTCTTTTTAAAGAAATTAATTTCATATCATCTTTTCCTTTTTTTTCAACTTCAATAATAGTTTTATTTTTACTAATAAAAACAGAAGTAGTTTGCATAGTAAAATCTTCAGGTTTAATTTCACTTAAATTATTTTCAATTTTACATTCTTTACAATAAATATCATCATTTATATAATTCAATTCATTATTATTTCCATTTAAACAATGTAAACATCTACATTTATCACTGCATTTTCTTCCTGATTTAAAACACTCACAATATTTTTTATTACAAAAAGATTTAGAACAAGTACAAGAAACACAAGAAAAATCATTTTGAACTGAATTATTATCTGAACTATTAATATTTTGATTATTAACATTTAAATTATTTTCACTATTATTATTATCATTGGAATTATTGATTGAATTTTCATTTTCATTTTTTTTAAAAGGTTTATTTAAACAATCAATACAATGACAACCAATACAAAATTTTCCATTTGCAAAACATTCACAATATTTTTTAATACATTTTGTTTTTGTACAAGTACAACAGTTTTTTTCTTTAAAACTTAAATTTTTATTCATTGAAATTTCATTAATAGACTTCATATTTTTAATATTTATTTTATTAAAACTTTCATCAATTCCAATTCTACGAGGAGGAACTATAATAGGAAATTGAGTTAAATCTTCTGAAATTGTATTAGCTATTTGAGTTGTTGTTGATAATGATGAAAATGAATTTTGTTCTTGAATTATATTTAATGGTTTAAATAATTTTGATATTGATACTGGGTTATTTAATACTTGGTTTGAACTTTGGGAAAATGAGGTAAAAGGTGATGAAGATATTTGTTGTTTTTGAGAATTTAAGGATGACATTTTTTTATTTTTGAATGATTTTAATTTAATTTAAATTCAAATTTTAGATTTTCATATTAATAAATTATTTTAAATGATTTATCAGACAAAAGAAAAAATTTGAAATAATATTATTTTCTTCTATTATAAAAAATATATTATATTAATATAAAAATGTTTAAATTCTTTTATTTTTATTACTTATTCTTTTTAAATTTCTGTGTCTCAAATGATAGATTCATTTTTAAATTTTTATTCTTTTATTCAATAAGTTATTTAAAAAAATATATTTGATTACAACAAAATAAATTAATTATTATTCATAATCCCAAAAATGAATTTTAAAATTATAACTCCTAAATAAAAAAAATAAATAAAAAAAAAAAAATGGATACAAAAGGTAAAAAAGAAAACACAAAAGAAATAAATGCAGTTCACCTTGATGAAATTCATGTAGAAAACATAAAAAAAGAGCATAAATATGAAGGGAAAAATTTTAAATATGATTATACTTTCCAAACAAAAAATTTATTTCCTTTTGCAGAGAAGCCTCAATTAGTAGCTCCAAATCGTCCATTTACATCACAAGATACAATAAATAGGCAATCAAAAAGAGAATGGAAATTAAATAGAGACCCAATTTCAGATGCATTTGTTAACGAAAGAATTAGTAAAATTATTTTACAAAATCAACAAATTCCAAAAGATAAATATGAATATCCTCAAACTTCTGCACAAGAAATTGGTTGGTTTAGTAAACCTCTTGTTAATAATGCTAGGTGGAATCACTCACATCGTAGTACTCCTATTAGTCAATATGTTGATAGCTATTTTATTACTATGAAAATTAATCCATTTAAATTACCTACTTCTACTATTAAAATGAAATAATCAGATATTTTTTTATAAAAAAAATTTTATTTAATTATGTGTTTTTATTTATTATGCTGTTTATTTTTCAATAATGTACAAGGTTTTTTAAATATATATTATTTTTAATTGATTTTTTTTGATTTAAAAAATAAGAGAATTAAAAATCACTATTCGAACTTTTTTATAATTTAAAATTCTTAAATTAATTTTTTCAGTGATTAAATTCTTTAAAAACCCCAATTTTAAAATTAAATTTAAATTATCACTTGATAAAAAAAATATAAAACTCACAGATAATAATTAAATATAAACTTAAAATAAATCATTAATTTAATTTATTTACTGAACTTTTAATAAATCAATTATTCTAAATTCATTTTTTCAATATCAGGTTCATTAATTCTTAAAATAGTAGCAACAATTAAAAAACCAACTCCAACAAAGGAATAATACATAGTAAACATCATACCAAATTTTCCTTTATCATTATACATATCAGAGAAAACTCCATAAATATAAGGAGCAGGTAAATAACCAAATAAATTACTAATTAAACTTTGTAACGAATTACCAGAACCTTGGAGTGCTCTTGGTAAAACAGTAATAGTTATACCAGTCATAGTAGGTACAATTGCCCCTCCAAAAAATAAAACTAACCAAAGGAAACAAATAAATAAATTTATATTTCTTGTTAAAGGAACAAAAATAGCAAAAAATGCAGCAAAAGAGCCTGAAATTAAACAAAATACCATAGCATTTTTTTTTTCATATCCACCTAAAGTATTTATTAAATATCCTCCTAATAAAACACCTGATGTTGGACTTGTAAAACAAACTAAAGTGAAATAATATAATCTTCTATTATTACTATGTATTTTTAATATATTATCCATATAATCTCCTACCCAATATTGTACTCCTGTAATTACATAATATAATGTTGATAATGAAAATATTGTTAACATAAATATTCTTTCATTTAATAATTTGTAAAAAATATCTAAAATAGAGTTTGTGCTCATCATTGAATTATATGACATTGATAAAGAATTTCCGTCTTTAAAAAAAGTTTGTTCATTATCTCCTTCAAAATAACCATATAAATTATTATCAAAATAAATTTCTGATATTAATGAAAATAAGAAAGAAACAATAAAAACTAAAATTGATTGAAGTATAAAAGCTCCTTTCCATCCATAACCATAATTAATAAATACTGTTGCAGTCATATAACCTAAAAAAACTCCAATTGGAACAACTAATTGTCCTAAATAAAGCATAAAAGTTTTCATATTCATTATTCCATATTGATTACACCAAATTGGTAAATAAATTGTAATAAAAGATTGAAAAATTCCACATAAAATTCTATTTATGAATAAAAAATATATTTTTTCATAAAGAATAAATGTTAATAAACAAATTCCAAAGAATAATAATGAAAGGGATAATAATATTTTTCTTCTTATTTTATTAATTAAATAAAAAGAAATACATGCACCAATTATATTTCCTATAAAAACTAAAGAACCAAATAATCCAATTGCTTGATCACTTTTTACTAAATCATGTAAAGGTTTAGTTGATGCTGGAATTGAACCATGATCAAAAGATATTAAAATATTACTTAAAACAAATAATATATATATTCTCCATCTTGTTTTTTGAGGAAGAGCCCTTACCTCCTGGTTTCTTTGTTCATTTATATAATTAGTTGAAAGGATACTTACACTTAATAAATCTATTGGAGTTTTATACATTTAAAAAAAATTGTAATAATTTTTAATAAATTATTTTTGAGAATTATATTATGGATAATTTTTTTTTATGATAAGAGTTAATAATCAATCTTGATTATCAAACTCAATTTGTTATCAAAATAATTAACCAATGATAATGTTGAAAAAACAATAAAAAAATCTATGAAATATAAAATAATAAATCTATTTTGAAATAAAAAAAACTAATCGGATGAACTTTTGTTGAGTGTTTGATATAATAAGAAACAATTTTTTAATATTATTCTTATTATAATTTTATTTGGAAAAATCTTTATTTTTATTCTAAATTTTAATATACTTTAGAAAAAATGATTTCAAGTCAAATTCCATTAAATATTCTTAAAATCAAAAAAAAAGAATAAAATTAAATTATTTTAAAAGACTTAATATTAAGATTTAAGGTCATTCATTCTATTTTCCCTCATTTTTTTTCTTTTTTCCCTTTCTTCATTTTCTTTATTTTTAATATCTTCAATAGCTTTAGCATTAGTATCAGGTAATTCATAAGGATAAGAATGTGTTTGAGGTAATTTTTCTTCATTTCTAATAACTTTAGCTTGAGAGCTTTGAATATTTAAGCTAGAACCAAATAAAATAGATAAAGCAACTAATTTATCAGTAATATCATTAGTTGTAGGAAATTTTCTCGCTTCACTTTTTTTATAAATAAAATATCTTTCCATGTAATCATCAGTAGGTAATCCAATTCCTCTTAAATAAACATCAAATAAACCAAAATTTTCCATTGGATCTAAATTTCCTATTATAATTGCTTTTGGGAATAATTCTATTATTGCTGCTCCTACTTCATTAAATTTATCTATAAATTGATATTCCCAATGCTTTGTTGTATTTCTATGTTTATGACAATCATAACAATGATTTATTACTACTTCAATTTGACCTTGATTCCAATTTTTTGGATATTTAGGATCAAAAGAATATTTCTTTTGTTCATTTTTTGCATTTGGATCTACTTGTTCTTTAGGTTTATTTGAATCATCTGCATTATTTTCATTCTCTTTTTTTTCTTTTTCTTCTTGAATTCTTCTTCTTCTTTCTAATATTTTTTTTTCCTCAATTTCTGCTTGTTGGTCATTTTTTATTGATCTTGGTTCTATTGAATTTTCATATGGTTCTAAATCTGATAAAAGTTCATCTATAAATCCATTAACATCGTTTATTACATTTTGATCTATTTTATTTTTATCTGAATCTATTTCTTCTTCTTCTTTTTCTGTTGTAACATATGATGTTGATGTTGATAATATTTTAACTACAGGTGAATTTGGATTTTCACCAGGAAGATTTTTTGGTTTTTCATATAAGGATTTTATAACAAATGATGATTGATAATTTTGTAAATTTTTTTCTTGTTCTATATCAATAATATTTTTCATATTTTGAGTATTTAATAATAATATTTCATGCTCTGGAATACAATTACCAAAAGGCTGAATATTTTGCATTGGGATTTCTTCATATTGATTTGGTTTTGTTTTTGTTTTATATAATGATTTAATATTTGGTTTTCCTTTTTTTCTGTTTGAAGCATATTTTGCATTTTCTTCTTCTTCCCTAATTCTATTTTCTTGAATTGTATTTAAAACTGTTTGTAAATTAATAAAGAAAGTTTTAACTTTAACATATTCTTTTTTATCTTCTTTACTTTCTAATAAAGCCATTAATATATCAGCTAAATCTTTAATAAATTGATAATCAACAGTAAATAATAAAACTTCTTTAATAACTTCAAAAATTTTAACAATTCTTTCAATTTCCAAATTATCTTCTCCTCTGTTAGCAAGGAAAAATATAGTATTAATAAATCTTCCATTTTCATTAATTTTCTCACAAAAAATTCTATTATCTTCATTATCAATAAATCTTCCCATATATTCAACCATTCTTTCCATTTTTAATCTTTCTATTCTTTCATTAGGTTCTTCAGGAAGAGGTCTAATATCATTTTTAACTTCTTCTTCATCATAATTTTTAACAACTTCAAGCATACTTTCATTAGATAAATTTAAATTTTCAACAGCATAAACAGGTTTTCCAGTATACATAGCATATTTCTTAATTAATTTTTGTCTTTTAAAAATTTCAGTGAAAATATCTCTCATATGGAAATCAGTACCTTTACTTTCTAAAAGATTTCTCAAACCTTCATCATGAGCATAAGAAATATTATATTCACTTAAACAAGAAGGAAACATTGCAACATCAGCAACAGTTCCTTTAAAACCATGAGTTGTTGATGCTTTTCCAAAAAAGAAATTTCCTTGATTATGTATTGGTTCTCCTTGAATTGTTGTTTGAGTATCTAATTTACCATCTAAATATAAACTTACTTCAGTTAATTCATCCTCATAATTTATAGAGAAATTAATTGCAATTGAGTAAAAGTGATTGATTTCTAATTTTTTATTTGAAAATACAATTTCACTTTTTGATTTACTTGTTGAAAATTCCACAAATAATCTTTGTTGATTATCAGTTAATGAAATTGTTGGAGTAAATTGATCTACTGTATCTCCTTTCTTAAATACATTAACTGGAATTTTTGAAGAAGAAGGTTTTGTTAAATAAAGCCAAAAAAATAGAGAAAAACCATTATTTTGTTTTATTGAAAAATCCACTTGACTTGGCATAATTACTTCTAAACTTTCATGATCTGTACTTTTCATTCCTCCATTTAATACTTCCACAAATCCATTTTGATTTATTGTTCCTCCTTTTTGTGCCTTTTCACCTATTATACTGTTTGTTCTATTTGAAACAAAACGATCCACTTCCAGTTGAAGTACTCGAGATGTTAATTTTGTTCTTTTTTTCGGGGTTTTACTCATTTTTTTATTTTTTATTTTTTGATAAGGATATTGAATTTTTTTTAGGAGTTATTTTTTATATTAATTATTTTTATTCTTTGAATTTTGAAAGTAATTATTAAAATTAAAATTATATTTATTAGATAAATCATTAGAAAATAAATAAATCTAATTTTCCTTTAAGTTTATAAAGAAAAAAAAATAATGATAATATAGATGAACAAATTTATATAATTATCAAGAAATAATATAATTATTATAATTCAGTTGATTTTTATAAAATATTATATGATTTATTAAAGAATGTTTATTTATTGTTGTGTTATTATTTTTGTTTAAACTTTTATACTTCCTCAAAATATTTGTTATTAACTATTTTAAAAAAATTTAAATACATTTCCCTATTTTTTTCCCTTATATAGAGTAAAGATATGAACCATATTTAAAAGGAATAATTACCATTGCAAATCATATAATAACTATATCTTCAAGTAATTAAAAAATAAATAAAATTTATAGCTTTATTTCTTAGAATGTTGAGATGATATCCCTAAATCAAACTGATTAATTATTATTTATTGTTCATTTAGTGTAATAAAAAATTTAAAAAAAAACATGGAAAGAAAAAAAATTGAAATTTTAGATCATATTATCAAAGAAAACCCAAAAGAGGAATTTCCTCATAAAAGTTTCTTTGACTTTTTTGATCATCAACAAAACCCAACATTTTTTACAGATGCTTCAATTTTTGATAAAACTGAATATTTATATATAAAAAAGAAATTTTTGGAAAAAAAGGAATTTTCAAAAATAGAAAAATTATCAATGGGTTCAATGTTAGGAATGGCAATAGGAGATGCAATGGGTGCTCCCGTTGAATTTCAACCATTAAGTTATACTTATGATTTAATAAAGGATATGGGAGAAAAAACAAGAGGTAATTTTGATTTAAAACCAGGTCAATGGACAGATGATACTTCAATGGGACTTTGTTTAGCAGATTCTTTAATAGAAAAAAAAGGTGAATTTAAACCAAGAGATATTATGATGAGATTTCTTTTATGGTGGTTTTATGGGTATAATAATGCATTTAGATTTGATAATAAAAGTAGACATTCTGTTGGTTTAGGAGGAAATATTTCTGGAAGTTTTAGGACTTATCTTAAAACTTATGGTCAAAATGAATATACAATTTATGGAAATAAAGAAACTTCTGGTAATGGATCAATAATGAGAAATGCTGCTATTCCTATTTGTTATTATAGAGATTGCAAATCTGCTTTAAAATATGCTGGGTTACAAAGTAAAATTACTCATCAAGGCGATGAAGCTTCAGGTTGTTGTCAATTATTAACTTTTATTATTGTTAAAATATTAAATGGTGGTCAATTAAAGGATGTTTTAAATAATTTAGGAAATGAATTTCAAAGTGATTGTTGTAAAAGTGTTTATTGTTTAGCTAAATCTGAACAAGAAGGAAATGATAAAAATAGGAATTGGAATTGGAAAGATCCAAATTTTAAATATAGTGAAGAAAGGGCTAGAAATAATCCTGGTTATATAGGTTCATATTGTATGGATGGTCTGGCAATGGCCTTACATGTTTTATATTATACTAATACTTTTGTTGATGCAATTTTAAAAGCCGTTAATTTAAGAGGAGATGCTGATTCTGTTGGCTCTGTTGTTGGACAAATTGCTGGTGCTTATTATGGTATTGATAATATTCCTAAAGAATGGATTTATACAATTAATAAATGGGATGGAAATGAAATTGCTTTGAGAGGATATATTTTATGCCATTTAATGGAAAATAATTTGCCAAATGAATATGTTAAACAACCATAAAATTACAAAGAGTATTTTTTAAGTAATATATTCATAAATAATATTTATACACTAAATTAAAAGAATAAACGATTAATTATTTAAATTTTATCAAAAAGATTTCAAAATTAAAAGTATTGTTATTTAAACTCAAATAAATTATAAAAATAGATTATCGAATTTAAATTGATTTTAAAGGAAATTTATTATTTATTGAGTTTTAAATCAAAAAAAAATAATATTTAAAGGAAAGGAATGTGAGATTAAACTTAAATTAATTTTGATATTTTAAAAAATAATTTTCACATTATATTAATAAAATTTAAAGCTCTTTTTTTCTTTCTTTATTTGAAATGAAATATTGAAAAAGAAAAAGATATAATAAATAAAATATTAAATTTAATTCAAGAAGAAAAAATTGAATTAAAAGAAAACAATATAATATTGATTTAATTTTGAATAAAATTCTATTTAAATAAAAATTATAGAAGGAAATCTGGAAATAAATCTTTTCCTTCAACGTCATTTTAAATATATTTTCATAAAATTTATGTAATTTTTATTTTATAATATTATAATAAAATTATTTATTACATAATTTGGTTTTATAAATTAGTAATTTGATTAGATTAATTATAATCTTCAAACAAAAAAATTGTTTTTTGTTTGTTAGCAATTCAAACTCAAAAATCTAACTATAAATTATTTACATTTCCTAAAAAGCTAAATTATAATCTAAAGCTAATTTATTTATATATATTTTCATTATACAAAATTAGTATATTAAAAAATAATTTCAAGACATGAAAAAATAATATCAATATATTAATTTATTGTTTGATTCCTAATTTTTTCAATATTTTCACTTTTGAATTTGATATTGTTTTTTTTATTCTATTTCTCCAATTTTCTGTTAAAACAGACATAAATTTTAAACTTTCAAACGAAGTATTATTTGTTTTACTATTTGAAAAACTTGAATTTTTTTCTGTTTTTTCATCTATACAAAAACTTTCTTGAAAATTAGCGTCATTTGGAATTATGAAAATTAAATTTTTAGAAAAACAAATATACTTAGTTGTGAATTCTGAAGGATACTCCATTGTCAATAAAATTTAATTGTTTTCAAATAAAATTAATAATTAAATATTAAAATTATAATATTATTTTTCTCAGAAAAAGATATTATTGTATAAATTAATTAAATATTTTTTTTTTTGTTTTTTTTAGATTAAATAATTTTGTTAATTAATTATTTCTTCTTAATTTTTATTTTATAATAATTATTTTTATTTATTTACTATTCTAGTTCTTGGAAATAAAATTTTGAGATATCGAAATTGTAAATGTACAAAAAACATCAATATTATTATTAATCCTTTACTACTCTTAAAAAACAATTAAAGTTTAATCTTTTTGATATCATTATCTTGACGAAATATTATATTAATCAATATCATAAATAAAGAAATCTCATTTTTATTTTTTAAATTATTATAATGTAATAATAATACTTATTTTTTAGAAAGAAAAAAAATCCAAATAATGAAAATGAAACCAAAATAATTCAAATTATAAAATATGAAAAAAAAAATCATTCATTAAAATAAATAAAATTTCATATCAATTTATTAACCAAAAAAACTCTAATTAATCATAAAATTTTACACTAAATCTTTCTTTTTCATTAATCCTTCTTTTACTATTATTTCTAAAATATAATTTCATTTTTTTTTATTTTAATCCTCGAAAATTTTAAAACACACCATCCATTTTTATTATTGAGAGTTTTCTAATTCCTTCCTCTTTTTAAATAATGAATTTTGTTTTTTTGCTTCCTTTAATTACTCTCTTTACTAATTCATCTTATAACAATTTTCCTTTTTTTCCTGACTCATTCATAAAAATGCAAATGTTCTTAAATAATCATTGATTTATTCGTTATAATTTGATGAGTCATTAACACTCATTTTTTAATTTAAAAATAATTATTCATTTTAAAAAATTAATTAAATTCTTTAAATGGAACAAGAAGAAAAAATTTCCTATTCTTACGAAACTCTGTGGAAAGCAATAATTCGTCCTCCTCGTGATGACTATACAGAAGACTTGTTGATAGATGAGGTTTTCACATTCAATGGGAAGACATATATTCGCAAAGACTACACAATTCTCTCAACAGAAGGTCACCGTCTTCGATGTTCTTTTGTCGAGCCTGAGCCAGAATGCCGTCCCTCAATTGAGATGCCTGTAGTAATTTATCTACATGGTAATTCATCCTCACGTTTAGAAGGACTCCGCATGTGTCCCCATCTCCTTCGCAGAGACATCAATCTCTTTGTATTCGATTTCGCAGGATGTGGCCTTAGTGAGGGAGAATACCTTTCTCTAGGATACCATGAGAAGAAAGACATAAAGGTGGTCATTGACTTTGTCTGTAACTTACCCGGTGTCAGTTCCATTGGTTTATGGGGACGTTCTATGGGCGCTGCAACAACCATGTTCTATGGACATAAAGATCCTCGAGTGAAGGCAATGGTGATGGACTCCCCTTTCGCCTGCTTCAGTGATACAGCGAAGGATTTAGCAAGGAGAGTGATTAAATTACCGAATTTTGTATTTTCTGCTGCAATATCGATAGTAGCTTCCACTATAAAGAAGAAGAATGGATTAGATATTAAAAAGTTAAATCCTATTGATTGTGCTGAATTAACTGAGACTCCTTGTTTTTTTATTCATGCTAATAAAGATGAGTTAATTAATAAGGAACATTCTGATAAATTATTTGAAAAAGTGAAAGGAGTGAAAATTTTGGAAAATTGTGAAGGAGGACATAATAGTAAAAGACCAAGAGAGTTAATTGTTAAAGTTGGGAAATTTTTAAATAAGTATTTAAGAGGAATAGATGAAGATGAGGGAGTAGATGATAAAAGGGAAACTGTAGAAATCCATGTTGAAGATGAGAGTAGTGAAGAAGAAGATGAAATTGATCCAACTATAATGATTTTGAAGGAGTTAAATGAATTTTCCAAAAATGAAAAGAAGTGATTTTTTAAAGGAGCTTTTTAATAATAGAAATAATTTATTTTTTTGTCATTTTATTTGTTAAAATATATTTTAGTTTTTACATTGAAAGTAATTTAAACTCAAAAAAAAATTTTATATATTTATATGTTTATTAAGATGTTTCTTGTGCTGTTTCTTTAGATTGATGTTTATGATCATCAATTTCTTCTTTTTCTTTATATCCTTCAACATTATTGTCACTTTCAGTTTTTGCGTTTCTTTTAAAAAAAAGAGGATTAGAATAAATTTTAGGTAAAACAATATTTCCATTTTCATTTACCTTTCTAAGTTTTTTAACTACATGTTTATGTTCTTGAAAATCACCATTTAATTGTTTTAAATTAATAAAAGGTTTTGAAATTTTCATTCTTTGAAACATTAATTCATTTTCTCTATTTATTTCTTCTTGTTTTTCTAATTTTCTATTTAATTTTACTTTTGCTAATTTTTTTTTAAAATTATCAAAAAATTCATTGTCGAATTCTGATTTTTTCCTGTTTGAAATTCTCTTTATTTTTCCTCCTAATTCTTCATTGTCTTTTTCTATTCGATATTTTAACATTGGATCTTCTCTTCTTTTTGGAATACTTTTTGAAGGCGATTTAAATATATTTTTTCTTGAACGAATTAAAGCTAAATTTCTATTATGATAATAGCTATTTGTTAATTTTAAGGTTATATTGTTTTTATCGTAGGAATCATAAAATTTTTGAATGGGATTCATTTAAGTTATACTTATTTTATTTATTTAGGAAAAGAAAATTATTTTATGAATAAAAATAATCAAATTTTTAAGATTAATTTAAAATATAAAAATAAATAATTGAATAATTTTAAAAAGATTCAATTTTTTTTCAGTTTATCCAAATAATATATTAAACTGGGGATTGGGGATTGGGGATTGGGGATT